>ENA-OPCI01000698-OPCI01000698.1-human-gut-metagenome-genome-assembly--contig:-NODE-698-length-21764-cov-7.848726_pt1 | contig 21764 bp, 14 predicted proteins | sample MGYA00241564_ERZ501479 | MGnify/ENA primary metagenome ERZ501479 (study PRJEB25962, sample SAMEA2042630) | human gut metagenome | biome: human gut; feature: human-associated habitat; material: faeces...
CTGAGAAGATCAGCAAGTACGCCCGCGTCAAGCTGGACGACAGCGACAACGCCCCGGGCTGGAAGTTCTCTCAGTGGGAGATGAAAGGCGTGCCTCTCCGCCTGGAGATCGGCCCCAAGGACCTGGAGAAGAACCAGTGCGTCCTGGTCCGCCGCGACACCCGTGAGAAGACGTTCGTCTCTCTGGACGAGCTGGAGACCGCCATCCCCGCCCAGCTGGAGGCCCTGCGCAAGGACCTGTACGAGCGCGCCCTCGCCAACCGCAAGAAGCGTACCTGGTCTGCCACCACCATGGACGAGGTCAAAGAGCTGGCCAAGGCCAACACCGGCTACATCAAGACCATGTGGTGCGGTGACCTCGCCTGCGAGATGAAGATGAAAGAGGAAGCTGGCCTGTCCAGCCGCTGTATGCCCTTTGAGCAGGAGCACCTGAGCGATGTCTGCCCCTGCTGCGGCAAGCCCGCCAAGACCATGGTTTACTGGGGCGTGGCCTACTAAGATTTTCCCGATGAGATGACCTGATTGCAAAGAACCACACCGTGTGCCAGCAAAACGGCACAGGGTGTGGTTTTTTTGTTCTGACCGTCTCTTTTTTGTGCAGGGGTTCCGTGCCGTGGTGCCGAACACCGGAGCAGACTGCGGAATAAGCTGGCTCGAACGATTCTTTCACACAAAGGAGAGCATGAGCATGGCAACCGGAATTTTGCGCATCCAGGCCTTTGCGGCCCGCCAGTCCAGCCCGGTGGAAGGCGTGACCGTGACCATTACCGGGGACGGCTTCACCGTGACCCGCCGCACGGACGCCGAGGGCAGCGCCGGGGACGTGACCCTCACCACCCCGGACTGCGCCCTCTCACTGGACGAAAACAACACCACCACCCGCCCCTACGCGGTGTGCGACCTGACCGCCTTTAAGGAGGGCTGGCGCACTGTCCGCATCCAGGGCGTGCAGGTCTTCCCCGGGCAGGTCACATTGGCCCAGCCCGAGATGATCCCGGACACGGAGGAGAACCGGGACACCCCGGCAGAGCCCATCGTCATCCCCGCCCACGCCCTGTTTGCCGGGGGCGGCGGCAGCGGCCCGGAACCCACCACCAACTGTGACCCCAAAGTTCTCAGCCGGGTCATCATCCCCAAAAACATCACGGTCCACCTGGGCAGACCCGCCGCCAGTGCCCAGAACGTGACCGTCTCGTTCCGCCGCTATATTGCCAACGTGGCGTCCAGTGAAGTCTACCCGACCTGGCCGGAACAGGCCCTCCGGGCCAACATCCACTGCCAGATCTCGCTGGCGCTCAACCGCATCTACACCGAGTGGTACCCCAGCAAGGGCTACCGTTTCAACATCACCAATTCCACCAGTTATGACCAATACTATGTCCACGGGCGGACGGTGTTTGACGTGATGGTGCGCCTGACGGACGACATCTTCAACACCTACATCCGCAAGACAGGCACTGTGAACCCTTACTACTCCGAATACTGCGACGGCAGATCCGTCACCTGCCCGGGGCTCAAGCAATGGGGCACCGTCACGCTGGCCAACCAGGGCCGCAACGCCCTCAGCATCCTCAAATACTACTACGGGAACAACATCGAGATCATCCGCACCAACAACATCGAGTCCATCCCCCAGAGCTACCCGGGCAGCCCGCTGAAGCAGGGCGACCGGGGCACCAGCGTGTTCACCCTGCAGCGGCAGCTGAACCGCATCACCAAGGATTACCCGTTTCTGGGCCTGCTGACCGTGGACGGCATCTTTGGCAGCAGCATGACCAGCACCGTGAAAAAATTCCAGAAGCAGTTCAACCTCACCGCCGACGGCGTGGTGGGGCGGCAGACCTGGTATAAGATCAGCTATATCTACGTCTCCGTCAAGGATCTGGCCGAATTGACCAGCGAGGGCGAGACGGCCAGCGGCACCCTCTCGGATGGCAGCTGGGGCGGCACCACCCTGCGGCAGGGCTCCACCGGCAGCGCCGTGGAGCAGGTGCAGTTCTGGCTGAATACGCTGGCTCAGTACGATTCCGCCATCCCCTCGGTTACGGTGGATGGTGTGTACGGCACCGGCACGGCCAACGCGGTGCGGGCATTCCAGCGGCGGTACGGCCTGACCGTGGACGGCGTGGCGGGCCAGAACACCTGGAACGAGCTCTACGACGAGTTTCGGAGCATCCAGTCCGACAACGGTGCTCCCAACGCCTACCCGGGCACGCCGCTGCGGCAGGGTGCCAGCGGGCAGAATGTCCGGCTCATCCAGTTCTGGCTCAAGATTGCCCGGACGGTGTATTCCTCGCTGAACAATGTCACGGTGGACGGACAGTTTGGGGCCGCTACTACGGCAGCGGTGAAAAAGTTCCAGAGCTACTTCGGCCTCACCAGCGACGGTGTGGTGGGCCGCGCCACCTGGACCAAACTCTATGAGGTGTACAACGACATTGCCAACCGACTGCTCTCTTCCAGCCTGCGGCCCGGCGAGTACCCGGGCATCCTCCGCCGGGGCAGCACCGGCACCGCCGTGCGGGAGCTGCAGTTCTACCTCTACCTCATGAGCGCCTACGAGAGCAGCATCCCCACCGTCTCCATCGACGGCAGCTTTGGCGCGGCCACCGAAACCGCTGTGCGGGCCTACCAGCGCTTTGCGGGGCTCACGGTGGACGGCATCGTGGGACGCACCACCTGGAATTCTCTCTACCGCACGGCTTCCCGCCTGCGGCAGTCCGGGCCGGTGGTCACACTGAGGCGCCTGCCCTACCCCGGCACCCCCCTGACCGTTGGCTCGGACAGCAGCACGGTGCTCTACTACACGATTCTTTTGCAGCGGATTGCCTACTATTACCAGAGCGTGGAGAACCCGCCTCTTTCCAGCCAGTACACCGAGGAAACGGCCAACGCTACCCGCAGTGCACAGGAGCTGCTGGGTCTGTCCCAGACCGGTATTGCCGACGCCGAGACCTGGACGGCGGTGGAGGCGCTGAGTTTACAGCTGGCCGCCTACACCCCAAACCCCGACCGGGATGGTGTGCAGGGCCTCGCCTACCCGGGCCGGGCGTTTGCCGAGGGCAGCACCGGGCCGGATGTCTCGCTCATTGAGCAGTGGATCAATGGCCGGGCCTGCCTCTACTGCGGCGAGGACTATGTGAGCGAAAACTCTGTCTTCGGCGCGGCAGAAACGCGTGCTGTCAAGGCCGCGCAGGCCCGGGCCGGGCTGGAACAGACGGGCACGGTCAACCGGGAGACCTGGGCCGCTCTGCGGGCCCAGAGCCGCGATGCCTGCGAATCGGAAACGGAGGAATGAGCACGATGGCACGGTTACTGGTCTACGACGCATACGAGAACAAAGTTTACACCTACGCCAACCTGCGCGAGAATGACCCCATGCCCTACAGCACCGGCACCACCCTGCGGGTGCGGGAGTTCCGGGGCAAATCGGGCAGCCCGGTGCTCTGGACGACGATCGCGGCCATGGAGGCCTGGAACCTGACCCGCCGCAAGTACGGCAAAGGCATCCCGGTAGGGTACGCGTTCCGCCGCATCTGGGAGGGCGGCCACGGCACCCGCAGCCAGCACTATGCGGGTGTCTCGTTCGATGTAGGGCAGAGCCTGACCCAGAGGGAGCGCACCGCCATCTACAACGCGGCTCGAGGCACCGGGGCCTGGGGCTATGTGGAGCCCCTGAGCCAGACCCCCACCTGGGTGCACATGGACCGCCGCTACGGCACCCCCGCCTGCAGCAGCACCACGGCAGGCTACCCCACCCTGCGGCGGGGCAGCCGGGGCTGCTACGTCATGATCTTACAGGACGCTCTCTCCACCCTGGGCTACCAGACCGGAAGCCGGATCGACGGGCTGTTCGGCGCGCGGACGGAAGAGGCCCTGCGGGGCTACCAGCGCCGCACCAGCCTGAGGGTGGACGGCGTCTGCGGCTGCAACAGCTGGAAGAAGATCACCACCGCCGTGCTGGGCGTGGGCCGCACCAAGACCACCATTGATTAACCCCTGATAAGCCAAAAGCGCTCCCCGCCGGGCCGTTTCAGCCTGCGCGGGGAGCGCTCTGTTACTTTTTTCGTTTTATCCAACCGTGATGTCTTCCCTGAGCACCTGGCCGATGGGCTTTGCGATGCACAGGTCCGCCTGAGCATCCGCCCCGGTGGGCTGCATGTTGATGACCACCAGATGGCGGCCCCGGAAATACCGGATGAGCCCGGCCGCCGGGTAGACCACCAGGCTGGTGCCGCCAATGATGAGGGTGTCCGCTTTCCGGATGGCCTGCACGGCCCCGGAGAGGACTTCCTCGTCCAGCCCCTCTTCATAGAGCACCACGTCCGGCTTGATGATGCCGCCGCACTTGGGGCAGCGGGGCACACCGGTGCTGTTGGCGATGAAGTCCACATCATAAAACGCGCCGCAGCCCGTGCAGTAGTTGCGCAGGGTGCTACCGTGGAGCTCAAACACGTTTTGGGAGCCCGCCGCCTGGTGCAGGCCGTCGATGTTCTGGGTGATGACCGCTTTCAGCTTGCCCTCTTTTTCCAGCCTGGCCAGCCGCAGGTGGGCCGCGTTGGGCTTTGCGCCCTTTACAATCAGCTTATCCCGGTAAAAACGGTAAAACTCCTCGGGGTTCTCCTCCCAGAACGTGTGGCTCAAAATCTCCTCGGGCGGGTAATCGTATTTCTGGTGGTACAGCCCGTCCACACTGCGGAAATCCGGGATACCGCTCTCGGTGGAAACGCCCGCCCCGCCAAAGAAAACAATGTTGCCGCTCTCGGCAATGATCTTTTCGAGTTCTGCTACCATAACAAAAAACGCCCCTTTCCCGGCCTTGTGTTGTTCTGCACCCAGTATAGCACAATTTGGCCGGAAAGAAAGCGTTTGTTTTTCTGTGGTTTTCTTCAGCGGTGGTGCTCCGCAAACAGCCGCCCCAGCTGAGCAAACAAGTCCTGCGGGAGCATCCCGTATTCGCCCCGGAGGGCGGCGGCCCGGTCGGCAGCCGCTCCGTGGAGGTAGACCGCACAGGCGGCGGCTTCGTAGGCGGGCAGACCGCAGGCCAGCAGAGCCGCCGTCATCCCGGCCAGAGCGTCCCCGCTGCCGCCCCGGGAAAGGCCCGGATTGCCCGTGGTGTTGACGCAGCAGCGGCCATCCGGCGCGGCGACTACCGTCCCCGCCCCTTTCAGCACCACCACGGCGTTCCACTCCCGGGCAAAGCGGCAGGCAGCGCCTTCCCGGTCCGCCGCAAGGACGGAAGTGGAAAGCCCCGTGAGCCGGGACATTTCCCCGGGGTGAGGCGTCAGGATCAGCTCGCCCGCCGGGTGGGGCAGGGCTCTGCCCGCATTGAGGAGGCTGGCAGCGGCGTTCAGGCCGTCGGCGTCCAGCACCGCGCTGCCGCCAAAGCCGGGCAGCAGTTTTTCCACCAGCTCCCGTGTCTCGGCGGCCCGGGCCGCGGACTGGGCCGTGTAGCCCAGGCCAGGGCCCAGCAGCAGGGTGGTGGCTTTCTGGCGGGTGATGTTTGGGAGGCTGCGGGGCGAGATGCCGCCCTCCGCACCCGCAAGGCAGGGGCAGAGGCAGCACTCTGGCAGGCGGGCAGAGACCGCCGCCAGCACCGGTTCCACGCTGGCCAGCGTGACGATGCCGGCTCCGGTGCGCAGGGCACCCTCCACGGCCAGCGAGGCCGCGCCCCGGTAGCAGGCACTGCCCGCCACCACCAGCACCGCCCCAAAGCTGCCCTTATGGCTGTCCCTTGCCCGGGGCGGGATGTGGGCCCAGACGGATTCCGGTGTGATGGTCGCAGCCATGGTCATACCTCCCCCTGAAGATAGCGCTTGATCTCTTTTTCCACTTCTTTTACTTCTTCGTGGAACATCCGGGCCGAGACGCGGAGGGCACCATGGCCCAGAATGATGATCTGCTCCATGCCGTCGGAGGTCGCCACCCGCACCCGGCGGTCCTTGCCGATCTCATGGGTGACATGCTCAATGAACATGTCCGCCGTCTCGGCCTCTTTGGTGTACACGATGTGGATATTGTGGTACTGCTCGATGCTGCCGGGGCTGCCGGGCACCCGGTAGGCGTCGAACACAAGGATGACCACGCATTTTTTAAAGCCCTGATAATTGCACAGGATGTCTGCCAGCTTTTTGCGGGCGGCATCGAGGCTCTCTTTGGAGAGGGCATTGAGCTCATCCCACGCAAAGATGATGTTATAACCATCCACCAGCAGATATTCCGGGGCCAGCGTCCATTGCTCGGCGGCAAAATCCGGGCGCTCTTTTTTCTGCACCGGGCGGAACGCGGCCAGCGGGTCCCGCTTGATGGGGCCGTAGGTCTGCTCAAAAATTTTCAGCAGCTCCGCATCCTCTTCCAGCGTGGCACGGTAGGCTGCTGCCCGGCGCTGGCGGCCCGCCTGCCGGGCGGAGGCAGCCACGGCGTCCGTCTCGGCAGGCTTCGATTTGCCCCAGCCGCTGTCCACATGCATGTGGCTGCGCACCTGCTCCCAGGGCACCACAAAGCCCGCCCCGTGGGCGCAGAACACCGAGTCCGCCGGGTTGTCCAGATCATGCTCCGGCTCGTAGCCCACGGCCTCGATGACTTCCTGCGCATTGTGGCAGGGGCGGTAGCCCTCCAGCGTCAGGCTCACGCGGCCGCGGCCACGGGTGTAGCTGACCACCTCCATGGGATAACTGCGCATGGTGGCGGCGGGGGCCTTGCCCGTCAGGGTGGCTGTCTGGCCGTCGGCGCTGGTCTCCGGTGGGTCAAAGCTGCCCTCCATCCGCTGGATGTCATTCATGGCACGGCCCAGGTTCTCGGCCGGGACTTCCAGCCGGAACGTATACCAGGGCTCCAGCAGCTGTGTTTTGCCGATCTGATTGGCCATCATCAGGCCCTGCCGCACCGCGCGGTAAGTCGCCTGCCGGAAATCACCGCCCTCGGTGTGCTTGAGGTGGGCCCGGCCCGCAATGAGGGTAATTTTTACATCCGTCAGCGGTGCCCCGATGAGAACACCCAGGTGCTGTTTTTCTTCCAGATGGGTCATCACCAGCCGCTGCCAGTTTTTGTCCAGCACTTCTTCCCGGCAGTCGGCGGCAAACTGCATCCCGCTGCCGGCGGGCAGGGGTTCCAGCTTGAGGTGCACCTCGGCATAGTGGCGGAGGGGCTCGTAGTGGCCCACGCCCTCCATGGCCTCGGTGATGGTCTCCTTATATAAAATGCCGCCAGGGCCAAACTCCACCTCCAGACCGTACCGCTCGGCCAGCAGGCTTTTGAGCACTTCCAGCTGTACCTCGCCCATGAGCTGAACATGGATCTCGCCCAGCGTCTCGTTCCAGACCACATGGAGCTGGGGCTCCTCCTCTTCCAGCCGGTGGAGCTTGCCCAGCGCGGCGTGGATGTCCGCGCCCTCGGGCAGCAGCACCTGATAGCTGAGCACCGGCTCCAGCACGGGCAGGTCGCTGTCCCGCTCGGCACCCAGCCCCTCGCCGGGGTGGGCCTGGGTCAGGCCGGTAACGGCACACACCTGCCCGGGGCCCACTTCCTCCGCCAGCGTATACTTCACACCGGAGTAGAGCCTCAGCTGGTTGGCCTTTTCGGCCCAGGGGCCGCCGTCGCTTTCGCCGGTGAGCTGGGCCTTTACTTTCAAAGTGCCGCCTGTCACCCGCAGCCAGGTCAGGCGGGTGCCCTGCTCGTCCTGGCTGAGTTTGAACACTTTTGCCCCAAAGGCGTCCAGCGCCGGAGCCGGGCGGGTGTAAGTATCCAACCCGGCCAGCAGGGCATCCACGCCCTCCAGTTTGAGGGCCGCCCCGAACCAGCAGGGGAAAACATGCCGCCGGGCAATGGCGGGAATGAGCTCCTCCGGCGTCAGGGTTCCGCGCTCCAGCACGGCCTCCATCAGCCGCTCGTCGCAGACAGCCAGCACCTCGTTCCGGGTGTCCTCGTCCGCCCCAAACTCCACAAAGCCCTCGCCCAGCCGGTGGTTGAGCTGTTCCAGCAGTTTCTCTTTGCCGGGGCCGGGCAGATCCATTTTGTTGATGAAGACAAATGTTGGGATATGATATCGCCGCAGCAGCCGCCAGAGCGTTTCGGTATGGCTCTGCACGCCGTCCGTCCCGCTGATGACCAGCACGGCGTAATCCAGCACCTGCAGCGTCCGCTCCGTCTCGGTGGAAAAGTCCACATGGCCGGGGGTATCCAGCAGCGTGATGGCCGTCTCCCCCGCCGTGAGCAGGGCCTGTTTGGAAAAGATGGTGATGCCCCGGGCCTTTTCCAGCGCGTCGGTGTCCAGAAAGGCGTCTTTGTGGTCCACCCGGCCCAGTTTGCGGATGGTGCCGGAGCGGTAGAGCATGGCCTCGGAGAGGGTGGTCTTGCCAGAATCGACATGGGCCAGAATGCCCACCACCAGCTGTTTGGCCCTTTGTTTTTCTGCTTCCATGGCCGCTCCTTACATTGCGCCCGCGATCAGGCTGATGACGACCAGCGGCACACCCAGCACCAGGTTGGACAGCAGGCTGCAGAACACGCGCTCCTCCGGCTCCAGCTCCTCAAAGGAGACGATCCGCTCGTCGGCATAGTCCACGATGGACTTGGTGGCGTGGCGCTTCTTCTTTTTGCCCATCTCCTTGAACTCTTCTGCCAGGTGGTGGATGGTCACGCCGTCCAGCCGCAGATAGTCCACCCAGGCCCATGCCAGCAGGATGACCCCCAGCAGCAGGGCCGGGGCCTGCCACATGGTAAAGGTGCCGTCACTGACATAGCGGTCCCACAGCAGCATCAGCACCGCTACCACGGACACCCGGGTGACGCACTTATATAAAATGGGATGGAACATATACTTTTTGTACATGGGGAACAATTTTTTCATTTTGGCTTACTCCTCCGCGTGCAGACAAATACAGTTTTATTGTAGCATGGTTTTGTGAAAAAAGATAGAGTGCCCGCAGAGGCGGTAGACACCGCCCCGCTGACCGGGTTTGTCCCCTGGCGGAACGCCAGCGCTGAGATCGAGTGCTGGAACCCGTTTTTTTATCGCAATTTTCATAAATAGTGCCTATCAAAACGGCATATTTGCGATATGCAGTTTGCGGATGTTGCTTGTGCGTTAAAAATGCAAACTGCTATAAAATCGATCCAAACGCGGCAGTTGAAGTCATTCTTTTGATTTTAACTGTCATTTTTTGTGTTTGCTTTCCTGGTAAAACCTGTTGTTACAGTTTTGTTTCCAAAAGCACGTCAGATTTCATTGACTTCTTTCGGGCAGGATGCTAGAATAGCAGCTAGTGTGACTCTGATCTGTGCTCGCCCCGCATACAGCGGCCCGGGCATGACCATACTGTCCATCAGAAAATAGGAAAATACAGATCTGGGAGGATCAAATTCCAATGAGCATCAATTTTGAATCTCATAAGCTTGACCGCCGCAGCTTCCTCAAGGGTGCGGGCGTCATCGGCGCGGCCGGCCTGCTGTCCGCATGTGGCGGCAGCAGCTCCAACAACGGCGCCGCAAACTCTGCCGCTTCCGGCACTGCTGCCCCCAACACCACCGGCGGTGCACCCCTCAGCGAGTACATCTCCTTTGAGTCCGCCAACCGCGAGCTGGAGAGCTGGAACATGCTGTACACCCAGCAGGCTTCCGACGCCAATGTCATCACCAACCTGTGGGACGGCCTGCTGAGTTTTGACTGCTACGGCAAGGTGGCACCCGCCATTGCTTCCAGTTGGGAGCACAACGAGGACTCCACCATCTGGACGTTCCACCTGCGCGACGATGTCGATTGGGTCGATGTCAACGGCGAGGTGAAGACCCACCTGACCAGCAAGGACTTCCTGGTGGGCTTTGAGTGGGTCATGAACTCTTACAAGAACGAGGCCAACAACACCACCATGCCCAACGACAACGTGGTGGGCGCTGCCGACTACTACGCACACACCAAGGAGCTGGGCGACGCTGCCGCCGACCTGACCTACGAGGATATGTTGAGCTTCGGCGTCGGCGTGGAAGCACCGGATGATTACACTCTGGTGTTCACCTGCCCCAACTCCTGCCCCTATTTCGATACCGTGGTCGCCTACAACAGCTTCTACCCTGCTGCTGAGGACCTGATCAACGAGCTGGGCATCGAGGGCTTCCGCGCCTGCGACAACACCACCATGTGGTACTGCGGTCCCTACATCGTGGAGGAGTATATTCAGGGCAACACCAAGAGCTACATCCCCAACCCCAGCTACTACGGCGCCAACGACGTGAGCCGCTTTGAGCGTTTCACCGTGACCATGCTGAGCGATATGAACATCGGCTACCAGCTGTACCAGAACCGCGAGCTGGACGAGGTCGATCTGATGGAGTCCACCCTGACCACCATCACCAACGACCCCAACAACGAGTACAACAGCCAGCTGTGCGAGAAGCGCCCCAAGAAGTTCAGCTACTGCTTCCTCTTCAACTATGCCCGCAACAACGCCGACGGCACCCCGGATGAGAACTGGAACAAGGCCATTGCCAACAAGGCATTCCGCCAGTGCTTCTACAAGAACCTGGAGCTGAGCCCGTTCTACGCACGCTACAACAAGATCAACCCCCTGAAGTGCGAGAACGACTTCTACACCATGAAGGGCCTGAGCTACACCTCCGACGGCACCGACTACACCACCCTGGTGGCCCGCGAGCTGGGCTTCGGCGATGAGGCTTACGACGGCAAGACCATGATCCGTATGCGCGGCGAGAACGACGCCGACGCCCTGAAGAAGCAGGCCATGGAGGAGCTCTCCGCCATCGGCGTCACGTTCCCCGTCCACTGCCACTTCCACATCCTGGCCGGCTCCACCTCCGCTCTGGACAACGCCACCGTGCTCAAGCAGTGCTTCACCGACAGCTTTGGCGATGACTTCATCGTGCTGGACATCGACACCTACGTTTCCTCCGTCATGAAAGAGATCGTGTCTCCCCAGCAGCAGAGCTTCGTCCACATGGGCTGGGGCGCGGACTTCGGCGACCCCGTCAACTTCCTGGCTCAGGTGGTGCTGCACGACGACAACGCTTACTACAGCTGCAATCTGACCAACATCGCCGCTGTGGCTGAGAACCCCGCCGACTACCAGAAAGACGTGGTAGCTGCCTTTGAGCAGTTCACCGATCTGGTCAACGAGGGCAAGCAGATCGTCAACGACAACGACGCCCGTTATGCCGCCTTTGCCAAGGCCGAGGCGCTCTTCCTCGAAGAGGACCTGATCTGCCCCACCGTCTACGACGTGTCCTGGTGCCTGACCCACGCCAACGAGTACAGCAAGATCAACGCCATGTACGGCCCCTGCAACTACAAGGCTGTCAACTGGGAGACCAGCGAGGAAGCCTACACCACCGTGCAGTACGAGCAGTTCGCCAAGGCATTCGATCTGGCGTCTCAGGGCTGATCTTCCCTGAATCCCGTTCCTTTTTTGCCGCCAGATGTAAAAGTTTTTTGAACATTGGCCGCAAAACGCAGACAACCGTGGCTGTCTTTCTTACAAGGACAGCTGTGGTTGTCTTATTTTTTTAGGCTTTTTCTCTTATTTTAATCATTTTTCAGTACATTAAAGTAAATATATTTCATGTATCTTTCGGGTTCCGCTTTCTTTTTTAAGAAAAACAGTTTTCCTTTCCATTGACAACTAATTCTTTCGATGGTACAATATATGTCGTGTTAAGGATTTTGCGGGAGGAGCACAGGCACAGACAGAGGGGTCTGTTTCTGCGCTCTTTTGTATTCCATGGCAAAACACCAGGGGCAAAACTCGCGCAGAAGAGTGGGAATCCGGCAGGGCGCCGTGCCCTGCACCATGTGCCGTAGCACAGAAAAATTATTGGGAGGATAACACCATGAACATGAACTTTGAGTCCCGTTCCATCAGCCGCCGCAGCTTCCTGAAAGCGTCCGGCGTGGTGGGTGCCGCAAGCATCCTGGCAGCTTGCGGCGGCAGCTCCAGCAGCACTGCTGCATCCGGCGCCGCTTCCGGTGCTCCGGCTGCTTCCGCAGACGCCATCACCGATTACGTTTCTTTCGAGACCGCCAACCGTGAGCTGGAGACCTGGAACTTCCTGTACAGCCAGTCCGCCTCCGATCTGAACGTCACCACCAACATGTGGGACGGTCTGCTGAGCTTTGACTGCTACGGCAAGGTTGCGCCCGCCATCGCCAAGAGCTGGGAGCACAACGACGACTCCACCGTCTGGACGTTCCACCTGCGCGACGATGTGGACTGGTGCGACGTCAACGGCGAGGTGAAGAGCCACCTGACCAGCAAAGACTTCCTGGTGGGCCTTGAGTGGGTCCTGAACGCTTTCAAGAACGAGGCTTTCAACACCTCCATGCCCTCCGAGACTGTGGTGGGCGCTGCCGATTACTACGACCTGACCAAGGACAAGGGCGACGCTGCCGCCGACATGACCTACGAGGATATGCTGGCTGCCGGTGTCGGCGTGGAAGCTCCCGATGATTACACGCTGGTGTTCACCTGCCCCAGCCCCTGCCCCTACTTTGACACCGTGGTTGCCTACAACAGCTTCTACCCCGCTTCCGAGGATCTGATCAAGGAGCTGGGCGTGGAGGGCTTCCGTGCCTGCGATTACACCACCATGTGGTACAATGGTCCGTACCTGATGGAGGAGTTCATCCAGGGCAACACCAAGAGCTTCATCCCCAACCCCAACTACTATGCTGCCAACGAGTGCACCCGCTTTGAGCACCACACCGTCAAGATGATCAGCGACCTGTCCATCGGCCTGCAGCTGTATGAGTCCGGCGAAGTGGACAACATCGACCTGACCGAGTCCAACCTGACCACCATCACCAGCGACTCCAACAACGCTCACAACGCATACCTGTGCGAGAAGCGCCCCACCAAGTTCAGCTACCAGATGCACCTGAACTTCCAGCGTAAGGATGAGAACGGCAACCTGGATGAGAACTGGAACAAGGCTGTGGCGAATTACGCTTTCCGTCAGTGCTTCTACAAGGGCCTGAACCTGGTGAACTACTACGCCCGCACCAACAAGATCAACCCCCTGAAGTGCGAGAACGACTTCTACACCATGCCCGGCGTCTGCTACAACACCAAGGGTGAGGAGTACACCACTCTGGTGGCCAAGGAGATGGGCCTGGACAGCGAAGCTTACGACGGCAAGACCATGAAGCGCCTGCGTGCCAACAACGGCGATATCTCTGACCTGAAGAAGCAGGCCATGGACGAGCTGAGCGCCATCGGCGTCACGTTCCCTGTCCACTGCTACCACTACATCAAGAGCGGCGATACCAATGCTCTGGATACCGCCACCGTCCTGAAGCAGTGCTTCACCGACAGCTTCGGCGATGACTTCATCGTGCTGGACATCGGCACCTACGTCTCCTCCCTCTACAAGGAAGTCCGTAACGTGCAGATGCACTCCATCCTGCAGAATGGCTGGGGCGCCGACTTCGGCGATCCCGTCAACTTCCTGGGCCAGGAAGTGCTGGGCGACGACAACGCTTACTACGCTCAGACCACCTCTTGGATCGCAGCTGTTGAAGCTGATCCGAAGGATTACCAGAAAGACCTGCTGGAGCGTTATCAGGAGTTCACCGATCTGGTCAACGAGGCCAAGGCCATCGTGACCGACACCGACGCCCGCTACGCTGCCTTTGCCAAGGCTGAGGCTTCCATGCTGAACAACGCCCTGTGCATCCCCTGCCTGTTCGAGGTGCTCTGGTGCCTGACCCACGTCAACGAGTACACCAAGATCAACGCCATGTACGGTCCCTGCAACTACAAGGCCGTCAACTGGGAGACCCGTCAGGGCGACGGCTACACCACCGAGGAGTACGAGGCGTTTGCCGCTGCTTTCGACGCGGCTTCCAAGTAATCCCCGCAGACTAAAATTAAGTAAGGTTCGGTAATAATGTTAAAATACACGGTTAAGCGGCTGGCGCAGTCGCTTGTTACGATTCTTCTGATCGCAACCATTGTCTTCCTGCTGATGCGCTGCCTGCCCACGGACTATTACTTCACTGAGGAACAGCTCATGAAGTTTACCGAGGAGCAGAAGTACGCGGCACTGGAAGCTGCTGGTCTGACCGACCCGATCGGCACCCAGCTCATCCACTTCTACAACGACCTGCTGCACCTGGACTTCGGCACTTCCCGCCGCATCCAGAACGGTGCCACCGTGGTCAAGGTCATTGGTAAAAAGTTCGGCGTCTCCATGCGTCTGGGCCTCATCTCCGCCGGCATCTCTCTGGTGGTCGGCGTGCTGATGGGCATTATCCAGACCGCGTTCAAGGATAAGCTGCTGGACTGGATCGGCACGGCTTACACGGTTTTTGTCAACGCGGTGCCCTCCCTGGTGTCCTATTCGCTGGTGCTGGTCTTCGGCTCCAAGTACCTGGGCTTCCCCACGCTGTACTCCACCCGGAATGTGGGCCCGTCCAGCGTGCTGCCCATCGTCTGCCTTTCTCTGGCTTCCATTGCAGGCTATGCCCTGTGGACCCGCCGCTACATGGTGGACGAGCTGACCCGCGATTATATCAAGCTGGCCCGTGTCAAGGGCCTGAGCTCCAGCGAGATCATGTTCAAGCATGTTCTGCGCAACGCCATGGTGCCCATGGTGCAGTATATCCCCCAGTCCATCCTGCTCACGGTCGGCGGCTCGCTGCTGATGGAGCGGTTCTTCTCGGTGCCCGGCATGGGCCCCCTGCTGACCGACGCCATCCAGCGCTATGACCTGAACGTTGTGCAGACGCTGGTCATCTTCTACGCCGTGCTGGGCATTGCAGGCGTTTTCCTGGGCGATGTTCTCATGATGGTCATTGACCCGCGTATCACTCTGACCGGAAAGGAGGCAGCTCGCTGATGGCTAAGGCATCTGATTTTGAGGGCAAGAAGCAGGACGATCTGTTCTACTTCGTGGATTACTCTCCCGAGGAGGCCGAGCGTGTCGGCTACTCCAACTACTCTTACTGGGGCTCCGTGGTGCAGAACTTCCTCAAGCACAAAATGGCAGTCGTCTGCCTGGTGCTGTTCCTGTTCCTGGTCATTTTCTCGTTCATCGCGCTGGCCGTTGGCAAGTACGATTACCAGACCCTGATCACCGACTCCTCCAAGGCGTTCATTGCGCCCAACAGCGAGTACTGGTTTGGCACCGACAACCTGGGCCGTGACTACTGGTGCCAGGTGTGGTACGCCACCCAGGTGTCCATCCGTCTGGCTCTGATCGTTGCCGTGGGCGAGAGCATCCTCGGTGTCGTCATCGGCCTGATCTGGGGCTATGTCCGCAGCCTGGACCGCTTCTTCACCGAGCTGTACAACCTGATCGACAACGTGCCCTACATCATCTACATGACCCTGATCGCACTGGTCGTCGGCCAGAGCTTCACCATCATGGCCGTGTCGATGATCGCCATTGGCTGGCTGGTCATGGCCCGCCGTGTCCGCAACATGGTGTTCATGTTCCGTGACCGCGAGTACAACCTCGCGTCCCGCTGCCTGGGCACCCCGCTGTGGCGCGTGCTGACCAAGAACATCCTGCCCTATCTGGTCTCCGTCATCATCCTGCGTATGGCCCTGAGCATCCCCGCCACCATCAACCTGGAGTCCACCCTCTCTTACCTGGGCATCGGCCTGGGCATTGAGACGCCGTCTCTGGGCCTGATCCTGAGCAAGGTGCGCGGCTTCTTCCTGGACTACCCGTATCTGCTGGTCTTCCCTGCATCCATCGTGTCCATCATTTCCATTTCGTTCTATATCATGGGCAACGCGTTCTCGGATGCAGCCGACCCGCGCAATCACGTTTAATTAGATGGGAGAGAGAATCACAAACATGGATAGACAACCGATTATCTCTGCCAAAGACGTGGAGATCACCTTTAGCCTGCGCGGCAAAAAGCTGAACGCGATCCGCAAGTGCTCGCTGGACCTGTACGACGGCGAGACCCTTGCCATCGTGGGCGAGTCCGGCTCGGGCAAGTCCGTTTTCACCAAGACGTTCGTCGGTATGCTGGATGTCAACGGTAAGATCACCGGCGGTTCCATCATGTACGAGGGCCGCGACATGACCAAGTTCACCGAGAAAGACTGGCTGGGCATCCGCGGCAAAAAGATCGCCATGGTCATGCAGGACCCCATGACCAGCCTGAACCCGCTGAAGAAGATCGGCAAGCAGATCCAGGAGAGCATTGAGCACCACCAGGGTCTGCACGGCGAGGCCGCCAAAAAGGCTGCCATCGAGATGCTGGCCAAGGTCGGCATCCCTGACCCTGAGCGCCGTTACGAACAGTACCCTCACGAGTTCTCCGGCGGTATGCGCCAGCGTGTCGTCATCGCCATTGCAGCGGCCTGCCGCCCGCAGATCCTGATTTGCGACGAGCCCACCACCGCACTGGACGTGACCATTCAGGCGCAGATCTTGCAGCTGATCCGTGACCTGCAGAAAGAGCTGGGCATGTCGGTCATCTACATCACCCATGACCTGGGCGTTGTGGCAAACGTGGCCGACCGCGTGGCCGTTATGTACGCGGGCCAGATCGTCGAATACGGCACCGTGGAAGAGATCTTCTACGACGCATGGCACCCCTACACCTGGGCGTTGCTGCAGGCGCTGCCGCAGCTGGGCACCAAGGGCGAGGCCCTGCCCACCATCGACGGCACCCCGCCGAACCTGTTCAACGAGATCAAGGGAGATGCATTTGCACCCCGCAACAAACATGCGCTGGCCATCGACTTTGTGGCAGAACCTCCGTTCTTCCAGGTAAGCGAGACCCACGCAGCAAAGACCTGGTATCTGGACCCGCGTGCTCCCAAGATGGAGCGCCCGCACTCCATCCAGAACCTGCGCGAGAAAATGGGAAAGATGGGAGGTTCCAACTTCAATGGCTGAGCGCGAAAAGCTGATTGAGCTGAAAGACCTTCAGATCACCTTTGGCTCTGGCAAAAAGAAATTTGTGGCCGTGGACCATGTCAATTTTGACATCTACAAGGGCGAGACGTTCTCGCTGGTGGGTGAGTCCGGCTCCGGCAAGACCACCATTGGCCGTGCCATCTGCCGCATCAACCCCACTTCCGGCGGCGACATCTATTTCAAGGGCCAAAAGATCAACGGCAAAATTCCCAAAGAGCTGGACCGTGAGGTCATCCGCAAAGTGCAGATGATCTTCCAGGACCCCATGGCATCTCTGAACGAGCGTGCCAAGGTGGAGTACATCGTGGCGGAGGGCCTGCTCAACCACCACCTGTACAAGGACCAGAACGACCTGCATGAGAAAGTGATGGACGCTCTGCATGAGGTCGGCCTGCTGCCGGAGTTTGCTTCCCGTTTCCCCCACGAGTTCTCGGGCGGCCAGCGCCAGCGTATCGGCATTGCCCGCGCGCTGGTCATGGAGCCGGAGTTCATCGTGGCCGACGAGCCCATCTCCGCACTGGACGTCTCCATCCGTGCACAGGTGCTGAACCTGCTGAACGAGATGAAAAAGACCCGCGGCCTGACGTACCTGTTCATCGCCCATGACCTGTCGGTGGTCCGCTTCATCTCGGACCGCATCGCCGTCATCAGCAAGGGCCGCATCGTGGAGCTGGCAGAGGCTGAAGAGCTGTTCCTCCATCCCCTGCACCCCTACACCAAGGCGCTGCTGAGTGCTGTTCCCATCCCGGACCCGGGCCTCGAGAAGCAGAAAAAGCTCCTCGTGTACGACCCCTCCTGCCACGATTACAGCGTGGACAAGCCGGTCTGGGAAGAGATCGCCAACGGACACTTTGTTTACGGCAACCAGAAAGAGCTGGAAGCCTACCGCAAGGAGTACGAGAGCCAGCTGTAAGCAGTTGAACCGCTGCTTGCCTGTATTTTAACACAAAGACCCCGCCGCATTGGGAAACATCCCTCTGCGGCGGGGTTTTGTGCGTTTATTGGAAATTCAACCTCTCACCGCTCCATCCCGCTGCGCGGGCATGTCGCGGAGCTCCCCTGTCAGGGGAGCCTGATGGATGTTATATCAGTTCTGTTCCCGGTTTGGGCTGGTAAGCCTGCCAGAAGTTTTTCAACGCGTCCAGCCCCTGTGTCTGGATGCGCTGGGGCAGCTGGGCAAGCTTTGCCCAATCGCCGCCCATGGCGTACTGGTACCAGACTGCGGCCCCCAACACAGCCAGCAGGAGCAGCACCAGCAGCCAGCGGCCTCTGTGGTGCTTTCTGCGGGGGTTTTCCGGTTTGGCAGCATTCGTTCCCACCTCCGGGGCCGGACCGTTCTGGGCCGCTTTGCGGGCGGGCAGGAAGCCCGTTCCCTCCGCCTGCGGGTAATCACAGGCGGCACGGCGGATCATATCCAGCAGCCAGAGTGCGGCGTTGTCAGAAGACGGCACCGTGCGGAGCCAGCAGCCCTTTTTGCTGCTCAGAACGAGAACTTTCTCACTTCCCCGCTCCGCGCAGCCAGCGGCCAGCTCTGAGCCCACCACCCGCCGGGCTGCCTGGGCCCGGGCAAGGGCCAGCCGGACGGCATCCGGCTCTTCCGCTTTGAAACGGGCACGGGCCCGTTTCTCGATCTGAGGCCCGGCCTTAGGGTGGGCGTAGCTCAGTGCCCCAAAGTCAAAGACCTTTTCGGCCCCGGGCACTGTTTCCAGACGTGCTTCCAGCAGGGCTCCGGCGGCGGCATCGCTGCAGACCAGCAGGCGGTCATGGGTCTCCAGTGCGTTGACCACCGCGGCGGCAAGGCTGGTATCCCCTGCCCCGTACAGATCCGCCTCAAATTGAGCCTGTAAACTCTGAGCGGCCTTTTTCAGCCCCGAGGGGCTGGCCGCCTGGAGAGCCAGCAGCGTTTCCCCGCCGCGGCTCTTCCACTGGGCCTGCGTCTTCCACTGGGGCGCAAACTGCCCCACAGCCCCTGCCAGCTGCCCCTGCGGCGCGCCAAACAGGCGCAGCACACAGCTTGTCTTTTCTTCGGCCAAACCGGATTCCCCCTAGCAAAGTTTACTCTGCCAGAAACGCCTCGTTGAGGGCATCCAGCGCGGCGGCGCTGTGCTGCTCCGAGGCGGCGAGGGGCTTTGTGTGGGCAGGTACTTTCCCCTGCGCCAGCCGCAGGGCCAGCGCCAGCGCAGCCTGTGCGGCACGGGCGCGGACCAGGGCACGGTCCGGGCGGGAGACAAAGAGCTTCTGGACATAGACGGTATCGCCCCGGGCCGCGCCAAGGTAGACCGTGCCCACCGGGCGGACTTCATCGCCGCCTGTGGGCCCGGCAACGCCCGTCACGCTGACGGCGATGTCCGAACCGGAGGCCGCAGCGGCCCCCAGTGCCATCCGGGCTGCCACCGGGGCGGACACCACATTGTATTTTGCGATGACCTCCGGCTCCACGCCCACCAGCCTGGTCTTTGCCTGCTCCCAATAGGTCACAAAGCCATAGCCGAACACCTCGCTGGAGCCTGACACCGAGGTAACGCGCTGGGCGATCATGCCACCGGTGCAGCTCTCGGCAGTGGAGAGAGTGAGACCCTGCTCTTTCAGGGTGCGCACCACCGTCTCTTCCAGTCCGGCTACGTCTTCATCATACACCGCGTCGCCCAGCAGATCATAGAACTTTGTGGCGTATGCGCGGCACATTTTTTCGCCGTCCTCCTCCGAGGAGGCCCGGGCCGTGATGCGGATCTCACACTCCCCCGTCTTGCAGTAGATGGCGGCGGTGGGGTTGGCGTTTTCCAGCAGGTGCTTTACCCGGTATTCAAGGTTGCTCTCGCCGCCCAGCACCCGGAGGGTGACGGAGTGGAGGGTGCAGTTCTGCCGCGCCAGCAGCAGCGGGCGGACGCTCTCGGTCCACATGGCTTTCATCTCGTGGGGCACGCCGGGCATCAGCACAGCGCAATGGCTATCCTGCTCAAACCAGGCACCGGGGGCGGTGCCGTGGTTGTTGATGATCTTATGCCCTTTGGTGGGCACCATGGCCTGCTTGCGGTTGTTGGGGGTCGTCTCCCGACCGGAGCGGGCAAAAAAGCGGGTGATCTTCTCCCACTCGGCTTCGTCAAAGGCCAGCTCGTCCCCAAAGCAGGCAGCCACCGTCTCCTTGGTCAGGTCGTCTGCCGTGGGGCCCAGGCCGCCGGTGAAGACCAGAAGATCACAGCGGCTCTTGGCCTCGTTGACGAAATCCGCCAAACGGCCATGGTTGTCGCCAATGGTGCTCTCCCGCTGGACGGTGATGCCCAGATCGGCCAGCTCCCGGCTCAGGTACTGGGCGTTGGTGTTGAGGATGTTGCCGAGCAGCAGCTCGGTGCCCACACTGATGATCTCTGCCGTCATCGTCTCACCCCACAAAATCCACGTCGTCGGTGATCCGGATCCGGATGCGCTCGGCGTTCTCGGCAGCCTCGGCTTCCAGCTGGGCCAGGCCCGGCATCCCAGCCTCGGCCTCTAAGATCTCGTCCAGCTCGGGGCGGATCTTCGGGTGCGGCGGGGTAAAGATGGTGCAGCAGTCCTCGTAGGGCAGGATGCTGGTCTCAAAGGTATTGATGTGGCGGGACGTCTCAATGATCTCGGTCTTGTCCATCCCGATGAGGGGGCGAAGGATGGGCAGGTCCTGGGCGGCATCGGTGCACTGCAGGGCCTTGACGGTCTGGCTTGCCACCTGGGCCAGACTCTCGCCGGTGACGAGGGCCTCACAGCCCTGCTTCTTGGCGATGACGTTGGCAATGCGCATCATGCTGCGGCGCATGAGGACGGTGAACAGCACGTCCGGGGCGTTGTCCCGGATGTACTCCTGCGGCTTGGTGTAGGGCACCACAAACAGGTTGGTGCTGCCGGTATAGGGGGTGATGAGCTGGGCCAGAGCTTTGACCTTGAGCTTGGCGCGCTCCGAGGTGTACGGCGGGGACGCAAAATGGATGTGGTCCAGGCCGAGGCCGCGCTTTGCCATCCGGTAAGCGGCCACCGGGCTGTCGATGCCGCCGGAGAGCATGTTGAGCGCGCGGCCCGAGGTGCCCACGGGCAGGCCGCCCTCACCGGGGATCTTCGGGCCGTGGATATACGCGCCGTAATCCCGGACTTCTACAATCACTTTAAAATCGGGGTTGTGGACATCCACCTTGAGGTAATTGTGCTTGCCCAGCAGGTAAGCGCCCAGCTCCCGCATCAGCTCCGGGCTGGTCATGGGGTAGGTCTTGTCGGCGCGGCGGGCCTCCACCTTGAAGGTGCGGATGCCGTGCAACGCGCTGCCCAGATAGTCCTCGGCGGTCTGGCAGATGGTATCGAAATCCTTTTCGCACACCACGGCGCGGCTGAGCGCGGCAAGGCCGAACACCTTGCTGACCCGCTCAAAGGCAAGATCCATATCCACGTCCTCTTCCTCGGGCTCCATATAAAAGGTAGACTGGGTGCAGTACACCTTGAACTTGCCCACCGTCTTAAGACGGTAGCGCAGGATCTTCATCATGGCTGCTTCGAACTGGTTGCGATTGAGGCCTTTCAGGGACATTTCGCCCTGATAGCCCATAATAATTTCCTTCATAAATGTTGCATCTCCTGATGTAGGATTTATAATGGCCTCCGCTTTCGCTCTGGCCATATTCAGCGGATGAATTGTTTTTATCTGTGAATGGAAAATGACTGCGGTCATTTTCCATTCACTCTTTCACAAATCGGAGTCGCGCAGGCAAACTGCAGCTTCCCATAGAACGGCTGACAGCTTTCTCTTCGGACACGAGTTCGGGTTGCGGCACCCAGCATTCGCATCGTGCCTTGGGCGGCACTTGCGTCTTGCTGGCCGCTGCCCCAACAGCAACTCTCTGTTTCCGCCGCTGGCGGCGG
>ENA-OPCI01000716-OPCI01000716.1-human-gut-metagenome-genome-assembly--contig:-NODE-716-length-21437-cov-7.232766_pt1 | contig 21437 bp, 19 predicted proteins | sample MGYA00241564_ERZ501479 | MGnify/ENA primary metagenome ERZ501479 (study PRJEB25962, sample SAMEA2042630) | human gut metagenome | biome: human gut; feature: human-associated habitat; material: faeces...
TCTCTATCGTGTCATCTGGTTTTTGTTGGGACAAAAGAACAACCGTCTCGACATGAACCGTCTCGCAGAATTGATCCACCGCCGTCATCTTCTCCACGCGATATCCTGCCAGCTGCATCATCTCCAAATCTCTTGCCAGGCTTGTCATCTTACAGGAAATATATACAATCTTATCCACCCCATAATTCAAGATCTTCGGGAGTGCCTTCGGATGAATTCCGTCTCTCGGCGGATCCAGTACGATCACATCCGGCTTCTCTTCAATCTCATCAAGTACCTTAAACACATCTCCGGCAATAAATCTGCAGTTGGAAAGTCCGTTTCGGACAGCATTTTCTTTTGCTGCCTCGACTGCTTCTTCAATAATCTCGACACCGATCACTTTCTTCGCAACCGGAGCAAGCACCTGACCGATTGTTCCTGTTCCGCTGAACAGATCGAATACAACCTGATTATCAATATCTCCAATGTATTCTCTTACAGTCTCGTACAGCACTTCTGCACCTTTTGAGTTTGGCTGGAAGAAGGAAAATGGTGTAATCTTGAATTCCAGTCCGAGAAGCTTCTCATAAAAGAAGTCCTGTCCATAAAGAATTCTTGTCTCATCACTCTTCACGACATCGGACAGAGAATCATTCAATATATGAAGGATTCCAACAATCTTTCCTTCTAATTCTAATGCCAGAAGTTCTTCTACTAATGGAGTTAAGTCATATTCTTCCTGCGTTGTCGTTACAAGATTCACAAGAATCTCGCCTGTTGTATCGCCTCGTCTTAAAAGAAGATGGCGGAGATAACCGACATGCTGCATTTTTTTATAATAACTTACATTTCTTTCTTTGAAATAATTAAGCACACAAAGAAGAATCTTATCCATATCTTCATGGACAAGCTGACAGTCTCCTGCTGTCAGTACATCATAAGTACTTCCTTTTTTATGAAGACCGAGAGATAACGGACCGTCTTTGAATTCGTCTCCGAAAGAGAATTCCATCTTGTTACGGTAATGAAATTCCTTCGGGCTGTGCTTCACACCCTCAAAAAGATACTCGCCCTTTACTACCGGATCCATAATCCTGCGGATCTGCCCTTCTTTCATCTTCACCTGTTCTTCGTATGGCATCGTCTGATACATACAGCCACCACAGGCCGGAAAGATACTACAGACCGGCTCTCTTGTCTCTAATGGAGATTTCTCCAACACTTCAAGAAGTCTTCCTTCTGCATTTCCTCTTTTAAATTTATTTATCATAAAACGGATCTTCTGTCCCGGAATCCCATTTTTCACAGTAACATACTGTTCTTCCTCCGGAACAAATACAATCCCCTTGTTTGGGAAATCTACACGTTCAATAATACCCTCGTAGATCTGACCTTTTTTCATCCTAATCTCCTATCAATTCTAATCTATTTTAACAGAAAAACAGACAGGATGGTTTCTTCTCTCACCCTGTCTGCACTTTTGCAATTCACTCAAGAATTATACCTGATCATCCTCGCTGAAGTAATCATCAAAATCGTCATCAAAATCATCTTCAAAATCATCAAGATAATCCGGTGATACGAAACGATATACTGCATAAGCGATTGCAGCTACTGCTGCTACTGCTCCGATGATAGCCAGTGTCCAGATTACTGTGTTCTTCTGCTTCTCAGCCTCATTCTTATGAAGAATCTCGTTCAATCTTGTTTCTGCAATGATGTCTTCTATTCTCTTGTTCATATTAACACGTCCTTTCTTCACCTTTTGCGGTGACAGATAATCTGTGTTTATTATAACACCTGACGATTCATATTACTACTGATTTATCATTTTTTTATAACTTTCTCATACCTTTACAAGCCTGGCAAATTTTGCAAACATCTTGCGTGTTCCGACACTGTCAAATTCAATCGTAACCTCGTGATCTCGTCCGCCTTCTTTGATATCCGTTACTGTTCCTTCCCCAAACTTCACATGACGTACTCGGTCTCCGACCTCATAACCAAGTGGACCATTCCCACCTGCTGCCAGCTGACTTCCCTTCTGCAGGGATGCCAGTACCTGACTTCCTGTAAGCGGCTTACCCACCCCCTGATTCTTTGCAGGTGTCATTCCGCCAAGTGCTCCTGCGAATGCCTGTGCCCGAAATGCTTCTCTGGCACGTGCATATGTATTCTGCTGTGCCGGCATCTCCGTCTCCTGGGTAAACTTCTTGTTTCCTGTATCAAGCAGTTCCCTCGGGATCTCTTTCACAAATCTTGACATCGGATTGTACTGTGTCTCACCGTGCACCATTCTTCTTCGCGCACTTGTCAAAGTCAGTTCCTGCTCTGCCCTTGTGATTCCAACATAACAAAGTCTCCGCTCTTCTTCCAGTTCTTCTCTGTCTCCTGCATTAATACTCATATATCCCGGGAAAAGTCCATCTTCCATCCCTGCAAGATAAACACGTGGAAATTCAAGTCCCTTTGCACTATGTAAAGTCATCAGAACAACATATTCCTGATCTTCATCCAGACTGTCAATATCCGCAACCAAAGCAACTTCTTCAAGGAATCCGCTCAATGTTGCCTTTTCATCTTTATCCTGACAACTTTCCTCATAAGTTGCCGCTTTACTGATCAGCTCGTCTATATTCTCTTTTCTTGTTTTCGCCTCTTCTTTATCTTCATTTTCAAGGCTTTCTATATATCCTGTCTTCTCAATCACTTCCTGTAAAAGATCTGTGATGTTCATCTCTTCTGCCAACGTCTTAAAATACTCGATCAATGCCGCAAAAGAGTCCAGTTTTGTTGCACTTCTTCCCACTCCTGCGATCAGCCCCGGTGCCAGTAATGCCTCATAAAAACCAATTCCACGTTCTGTTGCAGACTCCTGAATCCGGTTAATTGTTGTAAGACCGATTCCTCTCTTTGGGACATTAATGATTCTTCTAACCGCAACATCATCACGTCCATTGTCGATTGTCTTGAGATAAGCAAGAAGATCCTTAATCTCTCTTCTCGCATAGAAATTTACACCGCCGACAATCTTATAAGGAATATTCATGGCAATAAATTTCTCTTCCAGCAGACGGGATTGTGCATTCGTACGATAAAGAACTGCACTGTCATTATAGGAACCTCCCTGTCTGACAGCACTTTTGATATCTTCGCCTATGAAATCCGCCTCATCAAATGCAGTATCAAACTGACGCAGACGGATCAGTTCACCTTCTCCGTTCTCCGTCCAAAGTGATTTCTCCTTTCTTCCGCGGTTATTCGCGATCACACTGTTCGCTGCATTCAGAATATTCCCTGTAGATCTGTAGTTCTGCTCCAGTTTGATCACCTTTGCATCCGGAAATTCATGCTCAAAGTCAAGAATATTCCGTATATTCGCTCCACGGAACTTGTAGATTGACTGGTCATCATCTCCAACGACACAAAGATTCTTATATTTTCCTGCAAGAAGGCTTACCAGCTGAAACTGGACTGTATTTGTATCCTGATATTCATCTACCATAATATAGCGGAATCTTTCCTGATAACTCTCAAGCACATCCGGCTGTGTCTGCAAAAGCTGTACTGTCTTTACAAGCAGATCATCAAAATCCAGCGCATTATTCGCTCTCATCTGCGCCTCATACTCGCGGTAAACCTTAGCAATCTTCATCTTTGCAAAGTCTCCTCCGGCATTCAGTTCAAATTCATCCGGAAGGATCATCTCATTCTTGGCAGATGAAATTGCTGAAAGCAGACTTCTTTCTTTAAACACTTTCGTATCCACATCTACTTTCCGACAGACTTCCTTAATTAATGTCTTCTGATCATCTGTATCATATATAGTAAAATGATTCTCATACCCTAATCTGTCAATAAATCTTCTCAAAATACGCACGCACGCAGAGTGAAATGTACTCACCCATACACTTTCCGCTCCAAAACCAACAAGGTTATCCACACGCTGGCGCATCTCTTCTGCCGCTTTGTTCGTAAATGTGATTGCAAGGATATTCCATGGGTTCACGCCACGTTCTCCGATCAGATATGCGATCCTGTGCGTCAGAACTCTTGTTTTTCCTGAACCGGCTCCGGCAAGGATCAGAAGAGGACCGTCCGTGTGGTAAACAGCCTCTCTCTGTGGTTCATTTAATTTATCATAAATGCTCATCTTTCCACTCCTTTAAAGTTATAAAGATATCTGTAAATGTATTCCCATTATCAAACACACGTTCCTGTTTGTCAACTACATTTTCCGGCCTTCTTATCTTTTGCTTGCTATCTAGTTTTAAATACTATATAATAAATGTATTGAGGTGATAACATGAATATAGACACAAGTAATCTGTTAAACAGCATTTTAGAAGAACTTTCTTCTTTAAGTTATGTGCATCCCGGCGATGTTCCGAATATTGATCTTTACATGGATCAAGTAACTACTTTTATGGATGAGCAGCTGGCTTCGACCAAACGTTACCCTGATGATAAGATCCTGACAAAGACCATGATCAATAATTATACGAAGAACAATCTTCTTCCACCCCCGGTGAAGAAGAAGTATTCCAGAGAGCACCTGCTCCTTCTGGTCTTCATTTATTATTTTAAAAATATCCTTTCAATCAAAGATATTGAGACAGTTCTTGCACCGCTCACAGAGAAATATTTTCCGGATGGAAGCTCTTTTGAATTAGCGGATATTTACAAAGAAGTCTGCAAGATTGAAAAAGAACAGCTGGATTCCATCAAAGAGAATGTAACTGCTACTTATGAGAAATCTGCTGAGACTTTCACTCATCTTGCTGATGGCGAAGATAAGGAGATCTTACAGCAGTTTGCATTTATATGCAGCTTGAGTTTTGATGTATATATCAAGAAAATGATCATTGAACGGATCATTGATGACCTCTCTTCCAAGTCTTCAAAAAACGAAGAGAAAAAGAAAGGGAAATAAACATTTCTGTTTAAAACGAGATACAGCCTGCGAAAGACTTTATCAGGATCTTCCGCAAGCTGTATCTTTTGATTGATAAAAGGTATTTTATTGTAAGCTTAATTCTTAAGTGTTATTCTTCCGTTCCATTCTCTTCCTCAGCAAGCCCTACACGTTTGAAAACCATATCATATCCGTCATTCCCGTAATTAAGAGAACGGTTCACACGACTGATTGTCGCAGTGGATGCTCCTGTCTTCTCCGCGATCTCCAGATATGTCTTCTGTTCACGAAGCATTCTTGCCACTTCAAATCTCTGTGACAATGAAAGCAGCTCATTGATCGTACAGATGTCTTCAAAAAATGTATAACACTCTTCTTTATTCTCAAGGCTTAAGATTGCCTGAAACAGATAATCTACTGCCTCGGTTCTGATCTTCTTACTCATACGAAACAATCTCCTTCTCAACCGGCTAATTATATGATGGCCTACGGCATACCATAAACCATAACAATACCTTTTGCCTTCTCAGGCCACTTTTTGATTTTAACACATTAAATTTTTAAAGTCCACCATTTCTTATGAATTTAAACTAAATTCTTGCACAATTTTGATTTTTTTCTAAAACATTTTATGTAAAACACACTTTTTTCGTTGTTCTTCCTCTTTTAAGATGCTATAATAAATCTGTTATAAATATTTTGATACAAAAGAGAGGAGTACATGATTAATATGAAGTGCCCAATATGTGGAAAAGACCTGGATTTGCAGAATAAGCAGATTGGCACCAGCGAAAACGGGGATCCAATCTTTAATGAATATGCAATCTGCCATAGCTGTAAAAAGCAATGGAACCTTGATAAACAACGTGCAAAGAAGATCGCTGCCAAGAAAGCCGCAGAAGAGAAGGCAAAAGCTGAGGCTGAGGCCCGCGCTGCTGAAGAGAAGGCAAAAGCTGAAGCTGCCGCCCGCGCTGCTGAAGAAAAAGCAAAAGCTGAAGCTGCCGCCCGTGCTGCTGAAGAAAAAGCGAAAGCTGAAGCTGCCGCCCGCGCCGCTGAAGAGAAACGAGCTGCCCGCAGAGAAGCGAAAGCCCGCGCCCGCAAAGAAGCGATTGCCCGCCTTGCTGCTGACAAAGGGATTTCAGAAGAAGAAGCTGAACGTATTCTTAAGGAGAGAGCCAGAGCCCGCAAAGCCGCTGCACAGAAAGCTGCCACTGATGCCACTGCCACTGATAATTCCGAAGAGCAGAAATATGGGAACATTCCAGCGGAAGAAATCCGTGATAAGCGTGAAAAAGCAGTTCGCAAGGGATACGAAGATATGCTTGCAACTGACCCTGACAGTAAAGCCGCCAAGAAGAAAAAGAAAGAGGAAGCCGAAACTGCGAAAGCAAAAGAAGATGTAAAATCCAGAAAAATGGATGACTATGATGATGAAGATGATGATGAATATGAATATGTAGACGAATATCCACGTTTCAGACCTGGACGCATCATCCTTGGAATCATTTCCCTGCTTACATTTGGTTTCTGTATTTATAAAGGTTTCGTAACAGGACTCAGCACATCAGGAGCTGACGTGACTTCTGCCTCTGGCATGAATTATGTCATTGTTGCTCTTTGTATGCTTGTCACTGCACTGTTATACTTCATCATGAATAACCGTGATACACTTTTTGCATTCCTTATCCCGATGATTCTCTATATCGGTTGTGCTGTTTTTGCTTTCCTGAAACATGGAGATGAATTCGAGCTTCTGATTTTAGCCGGTGTAAGTGGTGTACTTGCTGTTATTTCACTGATTCTCGCAATTGCTTCCCGCGGTGGAGATGATTACGATGATGAAGATGATTACGACGATCCATTTGAAGAAGAACACGATAATTAAAATCGCGTTGTAAATCTTTTTGGTTTCTAAGAACAATTTATATAAGATAATTACAAGGGAGTATCATTTTGCGGTACTTCCCTTTTTTTGTCCTGATATGCATTTTTTATATCATATATCTAAAATATTTTTAGGTGTCAAAAACTTTTTTAGAATAGTTGTTGCTTTTTGTTGAATATGTGATAAAATATAACCATAGGTATCTTTATATAATTAAAAATACACAACAAACACATACTCCTCAAAGATTTTTCTTTGGGGATTTTGTTACAAAGAAAGGAGTAACTGACATGGCATCATTTATAGTAAATGGTCAGGAAGTCTCACCTTCAAAGAATCAGAAACTGTTACGGTTCCTGCGTGATGAACTGCACATTACCTCTGCAAAGGATGGTTGCAGCGAAGGCGCTTGTGGAGCCTGTACTGTTATCATTGATGGACAGACTTGCAAATCCTGCGTACCTGACACAGATTCATTGGCCGGAAAGAATGTCATCACAGTCGAGGGGCTTTCTGATTGGGAACAGAAAGTTTACACTTATGCTTACGGGAAGGCAGGCGCTGTACAGTGCGGATTCTGTATTCCTGGTATGGTTATGTGCACAAAAGCACTTTTGGATGTAAATCCGGAACCAACCGATGATGAGATTCGCTATGCGCTGCGCAACAACTATTGCCGCTGTACAGGATATGTTAAGATCATGGACGCGGTACGTCTGGCAGCTAAGATTCTGAAAGAAGGAGTTTTACCAGATGACGGAGATCCTAGCTGGACTCTTGGTTCCCGTGTTTCTCGTATAGATGTTGAAGAAAAAGTGCTTGGAACAGGTAAATATCCGGATGACTATTATCCGGAAGGAATGCTCTATGGTGCTGCTCTTCGTAGTAAATATCCACGAGCTCGTGTACTTTCTATTGATACCTCTGCTGCCGAGGCTCTGCCTGGCGTAGAAGCGGTTGTAACAGCCGATGATATTCCTGGGGAGAATAAGATCGGACACTTAAAACATGATCAGTATTCACTGATTCCGGTTGGTGGACTGACACATTATCTCGGAGATGCAATTGCCCTTGTAGCTGCAACTGACATGGCAACTGTAGAAAAAGCAAAGAAACTTATTAAAGTTGAATATGAAGTACTTCCTCATGTGCATACAGTGGAAGAAGCTGCTGCTCCGGATGCACCTCTTGTTTATGATGAAGAAGAGACTAACGTATGTGCTTATAAGCACATCAGCCGCGGAAATGCGGAAGAAGCAATCAAGAATTCCAAGTACGTGATCTCACATCACTTTGAGACACCTTGGACTGAGCATGCTTTCCTTGAACCGGAATGTGCTGTTTCTTTCTATGATGAAGACGGTGACATTTTCGTATATTCAACAGACCAGTCCGCTCACCAGACACTACACGAAGTTACACTTATGCTTGGAACAGATAAAGTAAAGGTTCAGAACGCATTAGTCGGCGGTGGTTTCGGTGGTAAAGAGGACATGACTGTTCAGCATTTAAGCGCATTGCTTACTTACGTAACAAAGAAACCGATCAAGATGAAATTATCCAGAGCGGAATCCTTGCTTGTTCATCCGAAACGTCACCCATTCTACATGGATATGACAATGGGATGCGATGAGAATGGAGTGATCCAGGGTGTAAAAGCGATTGTTAAATCTGACACAGGTGCATTCGCTTCTCTTGGCGGCCCGGTTCTTGAACGTGCATGTACACATGCAGCAGGACCTTATCATTATGAAAACTTTGAAATTGAAGGAACTGCCTACTATACAAATAACCCACCTGCCGGAGCATTCCGCGGATTTGGTGTTACACAGACTTGTTTCGCAACAGAGACACTTCTGAACATGATGGCTGACAAGGTAGGCATTACACCTTGGGAGATTCATTACCGCAATGCGATCCGCCCAGGCGAAGTACTTCCGAACGGACAGATTGTAGATAACTCTACAGGTCTTGTAGAGACACTGGAAGCTGTCAAAGAAGAGTATGATGCTGCACTCGCGGCCGGTAAGGCTGTTGGCCTTGGTTGTGCTATGAAGAATGCCGGCGTTGGTGTTGGTATCCCGGATACGGGACGTGTAAAATTAATTGTTGAAGAAGATGAAAAACTTCACATCTTCACTGGTGCTTCCTGTATCGGTCAGGGACTTGGTACTGTACTTGTACAGATGATCGTTACAAATACAGATCTTTCCCATGATGATATCGTCTATGAGCGAAGCAACACATGGATTTCACCTGATTCCGGTACAACTTCCGGTTCTCGTCAGACACTTGTAACTGGTGAAGCATGCCGCAGAGCATGTGAAAAATTCATGGAAGCGAAAAACAGCGGTAAGTCCATGAAAGATATGATTGGAGAAACTTTCTACGGAGAGTATCTCGCTAAGACTCATCCACTTGGTGCAGATGTGCCTAATCCGATATCTCACGTTGCTTATGGATATGCAACTCAGGTCTGCATCCTTGATCCTAAGACAGGTAAGATTGAGAAAATGATTGCCGCACACGATGTTGGTAAAGCTGTCAACCCACTTTCCTGCGAAGGTCAGATTGAAGGCGGTGTTGTAATGTCTATGGGATTCGCACTCAGAGAGCAGTATCCAATCGATGAAAATTGTAAACCAATTGACAAGTATGGTTCCTTAGGACTTTTCCGTTCTCACGAAGTTCCTGAGATTGAAGCAATCGTTGTTGATAAACCTGGTCTGGATGTTGCCTGTGGAGCGATCGGTATCGGAGAGATCACATCCATCCCTACTGCTCCTGCAATCGCAGATGCATATTGCAGATTTGACGGAGAAAGACGCTACAGCCTTCCTCTTTCTAACACACCATACGAAAGGAAGAAATAATCATGGCAATTAAAAAGAGATTTCCTTACCGGGCAGCTCTGGTTGCCTGTAACGGTGGCTGCCGCGCAGCCGGCTCTGAAGACGGTGGATGCAAAGATGGCTGCATCGGATGTGGAGCCTGTATAGAAAAATGTAAATTCGGCGCGATTTCCATGAATGAATATGGCGTTGCCGAAGTAGACGAAGAAAAATGTATTGCCTGTGGACAGTGTGCAAAAGTCTGTCCGCAGAACCTGATCAAGATTCACGAATGTGCAAACTACATTGTAGTAAAATGCTCTAACAAAGAAAAAGGAGCTGTTGCACGTAAGCAGTGTGAAGTCAGTTGTATTGGATGCGGTATTTGCGAAAAAACATGTACTGCAGGTGCAATTCATGTAGAAGATAATTGCGCAGTAATCCAGGAAGACATCTGCTTAAGCTGTGGAATGTGCTCTGTAAAATGTCCAAGACATGTAATCCATGATCTCCGCGGAGTATTTACAGCAGTAAGATAATACAAAAGCTATCGACTACGATAACAACACAGATATGTGTTAAGTTATTGTAATCGATAGCTTTTTTATCTACTCATCTTCATCCAGAAACTCGATATCATCATCGTCATCAAGATAATCTAAATCATCCAGATCTTCCAAATCATCTAAGTCTTCCAGATTTTCCAGATCATTCAAGTCATCTAAGTCATCCGGATCTTCATCAAAATCATAATCCTCTGTCGCATCTGCCTCATCAGCAGTTACTTCAATTTCGACGTCTTCCTCCCAATCTTCCTCGTCTACATCAAACTTCTCTTCTTTAAAGTTCTCCACTTCATCCTCTTCCAGGTTATCTTCAAGATCATCAAATTCATCCATGCTGACAACTGTTGTGCCCTTGTCTTCTTTCAGGACATTTTCCGGAAGACTCTCTATAATCTCATCCAGCTCATCAAAATCATCAAGATTCTCAACCAGTGCCCTTGCCTTCTCGACTTCATTTTCTGTAGAATGTTCTTCACGGATCTCTGCGGCTTTAAGTAAATTCTTTTTCTTACGTTTTCCGGATTCCAGAAGAAGCTGGATCCAGATACTGAGTGCACCAATTGCAACACAAAGTGCCACATGAATCATTCCGTTTTTATATGGCTGCAGATAAAAGATACTGCTGCCCGCTGCCATTGCTCCAAACACAGAAGAAGAAGCAATCAGCATAAAGTTATGAAACTTAATAGAAAGCAATGCACACACAAGACCGATACCCGCACAGATTCCATACATAATAAAATCCTGTGGTTTCATCAAATGTACACTGACAACAAAGACGAGTACCGCTACTGTCACAAATCCACCAATCTGCTTCTTCCATGCACCAAGCACCGCCAATACAAGTCCCACACCTGCTCCTGCCGCCAATGCGATCGTCTGATCCAGACCTGCAATCGCTCCGACCGCAATTCCGGCTGCGCATCCTGCTGACAATCCTGCGATCACAGACCAGAAACGTACCAGTTTCAGCCCCGTCAGACATAACAGTACAGCTCCGGCCGTTATAACGATCAGAGAAATAAATTCCATCTGACTCAAATGATGACTGCTTTCATTAAGTCCAGCCAGAACAACATCCAGGTCAAAATTCAGAATTGTATCAATCATATCATTTACATTCATTATTTACACCTTCGTCCCTTACTATTTATTACTCACTACTGCTCATTTTAGCAATTTTTTTTACTGATTACAAGTGTTCATTTCACCTTTCCATTGACTTCTTATTCTTCTCCACTTAAAATAGAAGAGAAATGCTATTGCTGACCGCATAATACTGTGAACAGCAATAAAATGCTAACATAAAGGAGTTTATTATGGAACAGTTAAGAATACCTGCTGGCTATCATTCCCCTCTTACAATTCGTGAGACAGAAGTAGCCATCAAAGAAGTGAAAGACCACTTCGAGCGTGCTCTTGCAAAGAATCTCCACCTGACACGAGTGTCAGCACCACTGTTTGTCCGTCCGGAATCCGGTCTGAATGATAACTTAAACGGTGTGGAACGTCCGGTTTCCTTTGACATCAAAGAACAGGATGGTTCTGTTGCAGAGATCGTTCATTCTCTTGCAAAATGGAAGAGATATGCATTGAAGAATTACAATTTCCATTCCGGCGAAGGGCTTTACACAGATATGAGTGCGATACGTCGTGATGAAGATACAGACAACATCCATTCTCTGTATGTTGACCAGTGGGACTGGGAAAAAGTAATTTCTAAGGAAGAACGTAACACAGAGACACTTCAGTACACTGTCCGCAAAGTCTACCGGGCTCTGAAAGATACAGAAGAATACATTTCCAGACGTTACAACTATATCGATCCTCTTCTTCCTGATGATATCTTTTTCATCACTACACAGGAGCTGGAAGACCTTTATCCGGATCTTACTACCAAAGAACGTGAAAAAGCGATTGCGAAGGAAAAAGGCGCAGTGTTTATCTCCAAGATTGGTGGCGTACTTGCTTCCGGCGAAAGACATGACGGTCGTGCTCCGGACTATGATGACTGGGAGCTGAACGGTGACATTATCGTTTACTATCCGGTTCTTGACATCGGTCTTGAACTCTCTTCTATGGGAATCCGTGTTGACGAAGACTCATTAAAGGCACAGCTCAAAGAAGCCGGATGTGAAGAGCGTGCAGAACTTCCATTCCAGAAGGCACTGCTGAACGGCGAGCTTCCATATACAGTCGGCGGCGGTATTGGACAGTCCCGTATCTGTATGTATTACTTAAGAAAGGCTCATATCGGTGAAGTACAGTCTTCCCTCTGGCCTGAAAATGTAGTTGAAGCTGCTGCTGATGCCGGCATTCACCTTCTCTAAACACAAGACAGACCAGTCAATTATATGATAAAAAGCAGATTCGAATTCTACTGGAGCATCTCTCCTTTGAATTCGAATCTGCTTTTTTCATTCTCCTCTTATTCTACAATCAGCAACTGTTCTTTCTCTTCCTCAGACACCCTGTTCCAAAAAACATTAAAATCATCAAATTCCGGCAAATAGATATCTGCCGTATTCCAGATCTGCGCCAGATTCTTGTCATTTGCCTTATCATAAACTGCTACTGTCTTAAATCCCGCATGCTTTGCCGTTCTCAAAGCCTGGTAAGTATCTTCAAACACCCAGGTCTGTTCCGGCTCCGTATCCAGCTGCAAAAGTGCTGCAAAATAAATATCCGGCTGATCCTTACCGCTTCCGATCTCAGATGCTGTAAAAACTCCTTGAAAATAAGGTAATACCTTCAATCTGCTCAGAGCTGCTTCTGCATTCTTCCGGTCACCGGTTGTTGCGATCACCATAGGAATCTTCCGCTCTCTGAATTCCTCCAGATACTGACGAACCCCTTCTTTCAATGGAACTCGTTTTGCATAATAGTCTTCCACTTCCTTATTCAGTCCCTGTACAACCTCTTCCACTGTCTTCTCCAGGTTATAATGTGAGATCAGATAATCTGCCGCCTCCTCCAGGCTCATCTCAAATAATGTCTCCCCCAGGTTCTTCTCGGCCTCAATTCCCAAATGATCCAGATACAATTCTCCAAGATTCTCCCAGACAGGCATGGAATTGAGAAGGACACCATCTACGTCAAATATTACACCTTTTATCATGTCATTCCTCTTTTCTGCTATGCACTACATTATAATCTCCCTGGAAACGCATGTCAACCGTTACTGTTCACACGATGTTTGACCAGCAACGCATCTCGCCATTTTAAATCGCCTTTGGCAATGGGGCGAGATGCATTCAAGCCAAAACACGCATCCTCCGTGTCAATCAGCGGAGTGATTGACACGGGAGTGAACAGTAACTAGCCTTTAACTGCTCCTGCTACAACACCTTCGATAATATATCTCTGGCAGAACAGGTAGAAGATGATGATCGGCACGATTGCAAGAACCAAAGTTCCCATCATTGCTCCCATATCTACGGAACCATATCCACCTTTCAGATACTGGACTGCCATCGGCACTGTCTTATATTTTCTCTGATCCAATACAAGTGATGGAAGCAGATAGTCGTTCCAGATCCACATTGCCTGAAGAATTGTAACAGTTACACAAGTCGGCTTTGCAATCGGAAGTACAACTTTGAAGAATGTCTGGATTGGTGTACATCCATCGATCATCGCAGCTTCTTCAATCTCCAGTGGAATGGATTTCATGAATCCGGTGAACATAAAGACGGAAAGTCCTGCACCAAATCCAAGATAGATCACAATCAGTCCCCATGGATTTCCCATATGAAGCATATTTGCAATCTTAGATAATGTAAACATTTCCATCTGGAATGGTACGATCATTGCAAACAGACAAAGCATATATAAGACTTTTGTGAACTTTGTCTTCACACGACAGATATACCATGCACACATGGAGCAGCATAAGATGATCACTGCTACAGATAAGATTGTGATAAACAAACTCCATCCAAATGCCTGAATCAATCCTGTCTGTTTAATACCACGGATATAGTTCTCTAATCCGACATACATCTTTCCGGTCGGTATCTCGAACGGGGCTTTACTGATATAGGCTTTTTTCTTAAAGGAGTTGATAAATACCAGTACGATCGGATACAGATACAGCAGACTGAGTACTGTAAAAATAACAGTTAATAATGTGCCATGTTTTACTTTTTTATTCATTACTGCTGCACCTCCTTTGATGTTGTCATTTTATTCTGAATTAATGCGATCACTCCTACAATAATGAAGAAGATAACTGCTTTTGCCTGTCCTACACCTTCCCAACCGGTTCTTCCATAGAATGTATTATAAATGTTCAGGGCAAGCATTTCTGACATCTTGTCCGGTCCACCATTTGTCAATGCAAGGTTCTGGTCGAAAAGTTTGAATCCGTTTGTAAGTGTCAGGAAAGTACAGATTGTGATGGATGGCATAACCATCGGAATTGTAACATATCTTAAAAGCTGTACTTTATTTGCTCCGTCGATCTCCGCTGCCTCGATCAGCTCTCCAGGAATATTCTGAATACCTGAGATGTAGATGATCATCATGTATCCAATCTGCTGCCAGAGCATCAGGATAACTAAACCCCAGAAACCATATTTTGAAGAATATGTAAGTGTTTTCTGGAAATGTGCCAGAATACCGTTTAATAACAGCTGCCATACATATCCAAGTACGATACCACCGATCAGATTTGGCATAAAGAATACGGTACGGAAAATATTAGTTCCCTTAATCTTCTTTGTCAAAAGCATTGCTACCGCAAAAGCGAAAATGTTGATCAGTAATACTGTTACGATCGTAAATAATGCAGTAAACCAGAGAGAGTGAAGGAAATCCCCATCTCCCAGTATCTTTGCATAGTTGCCAAGTCCAATCAATCTGGCATCTGTTACCGTTGTAAACTTGCAGAACGAAAGGTATACACCTAACACGAATGGTGCAAGGAAACCTATCGTGAATGCAATCAGCGTCGGCAATACAAATACCGGAAAATATCTTTTTATAGCTTTTTGCATGTTCTTCTCCTCCTGTCTCTCTTTCTGTAAAAAGGTCTGTCTCTTTTTACACTTCTAATAACACACTTTCAGCCTGCCCCCGGTATTCTCGTTGGCAGGCTGCATACTATTTCTCTATTTCACAGCCTTTTTATCTGTCGGTCCTGTGAAAAGCCTTTTTTATTCATTTGCTGCTGCGTATTCTTCAGCCCATCCATCAACGAATGCTGTCTGTACACTATCCCATGTGCCTGTGCCCTGTGCATAGTTCAGAAGAGCACCACCAAGATTGTTCTTCCAGTTCTCAGATGGCATTGTTGTAAAGTTCCAGCTTACTGGTGTCTTTCCAGCCTCTGTGTACTCGGCATTTGCTTTTACAAGCGGGTTGTCCGGAAGGTAATCTGCGAATGTTGTAAACGGTGTTACGAATCCCATCTGATTTGCCAGCATGTCACGACCTTCGTCACTCTCAACTACCCATTTCATGAAATCAAGTGTTGCCTGAATATCTTCTTCAGAAGCGTTTTTATTTACACACCAGTAGTTCTCTGATCCTGTACAAAGTCCCTGGTTCTCTTCTCCATCAACTCCGATGTAGATTGGAAGCATTCCCATATCTTCTTCTGCTACTTCGTTATCTTTGATATCATTGTAAGCCCATGTACCATTCTGATAGAATACTGCTTCACCAAGTGAGAATTCGCTTGCTGCGTCATCTCCTGTCTTAGAAGAGATCATAGATGGCTCACATGTAGAGTTGTTCAGATACAGATCCCAGATCTGTTTGTAGTTGTCAAGGTATGTTCCCTTGATAGCATCTGTACTATCAATTCCGTCTGCCTTGTACTCATAGTAAATTGGCAGGTTTGCAAGGTGAGTCTTGAATCTCCAGTCAGAAGAAGAATCCATTCCTGCTGAAGTGAAAGCTCCTTCTACTCCAAGATCATCTTTATGTGCCTGAATCTCTTCTGCTGCTGTCTTAAGTGCCTGGAAGTTATTCAGCTCATCGATGGATTTGATGCTTGCATCCGGCAGTTCGAAGTATTTGTTCAGAAGTGCTTTGTTGTAGATCAGACCATAAGTCTCAATAACATAAGCGATTCCGTCTACTGCATCACCATCTTTTAATACATAGTCATCAGACTCAACATCTTTGTAAACGTCACTTTTTGAAAGGTCATAGCAATAATCCTTCCATGTAGCAAGTCCAACCGGTCCGTTTACCTGGAACAATGTTGGGGCCTCGTCTTTTGCCATCTCTGATTTCAGCTGTGACTCGTATGTTCCTGATGCAGCTGTCTGTACATCAACCTTAACACCAGTTTCATCTGTGTACTCTTTAGCAAGTTCTACCCACTGATCAGCCTGCTCTGGTTTGAAGTTCAGATAATAAACTTTTCCGGATGACTTATCTCCTTTTGCTGTTTCATCTCCGCCTGATGTGCTTCCACATCCTGCAAGCATTCCGCCTGCCATTGAAGCTGCAAGTACAAGTGCAAGAATCTTTTTCTTCTTCATAATAGAATCCTCCTTTTATTACTACTTGTCTTTGTTTTTCTTGATAGTGTTATTATAGTAAAAAGTGCCAAAATAAGATATAATAAATTTCCAAGAAACATAACACTATTTCAAGATTATTGTAATTTTTGAAGATTTTGTGTATGATACAAGAGTTCATAAAGAGTCAAATCAGAAAGGGTGTGTCTGTTTTTATGCCATCAGACACGACAGGATAGAAAAAGATGGATCGTACGATCAACTATCAGATAACAGAAGAAGCGGACGGCCTGCGTATCGAGCAGTTCCTGCGTCACCAGGGCTACTCCTACCAGAACATCACTCAGTTAAAAAAGATGCCGGAAAGTATTTTAAAAAACGGAGTCTGGGAATATATGCGTTCACTACTTGCTACTGGAGATATTCTCACAGTACATATTCAGGAAAATGAAAGTTCACCGAATATTCCTCCTGTCGAACTGCCGCTTAGCATTATATATGAAGACGAAGATATCCTTGTTGTCAACAAACCTGCCGGAATGCCGATCCATCCGTCACTGAATAATTATGAGAATTCTCTTGCAAATGGATTGATGTGGTACTATACGCAGCAAAGAAAGCCATTTATCTTCCGCTGCACGAACCGCCTGGACCGTGACACTTCAGGGCTGACCGTTATTGCCAAGCACCTGATCAGTTCCAGCATCCTATCTTCCATGGGCGCACGACACGAGATCAAGCGTGAATATCTCGCGATCGTCCGTGGCAGTGTAACACCTCCATCCGGCACGATTGATGCACCACTCGCCCGCACCGGCAGTTCCATGATTGAGCGAAAAGTAGACTTCAAGCATGGAGAGCGTGCAGTCACACATTATAAAGTTGTAGAAGAAAAAAACGGGCACAGCCTTGTCTCTCTTATCTTAGAGACCGGCCGTACCCATCAGATCCGTGTCCATATGCAATATTTAGGATTCCCACTTGTCGGTGATTATCTATATAATCCGGATATGGAATACATCCACCGCCAGGCATTACATTCCTGGAAGCTCTCCTTTATTCATCCGATCACAAAGGAGCCGATGGAATTCACAGCGGAATTACCGAAAGATATGAAGAATATTCTTATTTAAAGAACACTATGCGCGAAAACACTCCCCGCCACAAATCAGGGAGTGTTTTTCTATCTATTCTTATACACTAAGCTTCTTGTCTGCCATCCATCCACTAAGTAAAAATACCGCTACACAGATTATAATGTAGTATACAAGATATCCGACACCAAAGAATGAATTTCCTGCTACTTCTACATTCGGAAGTACATTGCTGATCAAATTATAAATTTTTTCTATTACAAATGTAATCACAAAGAAAGCTACGATTGAGATTCCTCCTGCATATTTTGAATCCCTTAAAACAGTTCGAGAAACGATTACCGCAAGATAACCAACCATCACAACCTCTGTCCATCCGACAAAGATGCAGAGAAGATTCCAGATAATCTGTGCAATCAGCTGCCCTTCGCCTGACACTCGTATAAAACTATCTCTTATGATTGCAAATACATTTCCAAGTTCTCCGACATACTGGATCGTCCCTACAAAACAAAGCAGTCCGGCAATCGCATAAAGTGCAAACACGAAAAACATCTGTGCGATTGCTACAACAAATTTTGCTCCAAGAATTTCCCATACGGATTTCGGAGTCATCCAGATCATATAGCTTTGCTTTGTTTTCAAATCTCTGTTTAAAATCAGTATACTCTCAATTCCCATATAGAACACTACAAAAAACGATCCGACTAATAAAAGCGTTGCACTGATTCCCATCAATGCATCCTTTTCAACCAGCATACCTCCAAAAAATGTAAGCACACAGACAGCTAAAGCTACCATAACAATCATTCTCGAAGTCCGCTGTTTCTTCCATTCATATTTCATTAATTTTCCCATCGATACTCCCTCCTTACATCTTCTGCAGATAAAGCTCTGCAAGTGAATTTCCCGTTGTCATTCTCTCTGTCTCAACATTCACGACATCCACAAGCTGTCCATCTTTTATAAAAATCGCATCCTCAATAAAGCTTTCTACCTCTTCAATCAGATGAGTAGAGATCACCATTGTACGATTCTCATCTGCTTCTTCCAGGATCAAAGCAATGATCTCTTCTCTCGCTTTATAGTCCACACCGTTCAAAGGCTCATCTAACAAGAGAAGATCTGCTTTTCTCGCCAATGTCGCTGCCGCTTTCAGCTTGGCATTCATTCCGCTTGACATTGCAGATGCTTTCATCTCTTCATTCAAGCCCAGGCGTTCAATTGTTTTTCTAAACTGCTCTCTGTCAAAATCCTCAAAGAAATCTGCATAATATTCTTCTACATCTTTTACCTTCATATAACTATAGAAAAATGGTTCCGTTGACATATATGCGATGGATGCTTTGTCCTGATAGCTAAGCGGATGTCCCTCAAATAAAATCTCTCCCTCTGTTGGCTGTGTCAGTCCCGCTGCCATCTTCATAAGTGTCGTCTTACCACTTCCATTTTCTCCGAGAAGGCCATAAATCGTGCCCTTTTTCAACTTCAAAGTAAGCTCTTTAACTGCTTCTTTATTTCCGAATTTCTTTGTGATATTTCTGTACTCTAACATCATTTCTGCTCCTCCTCGTAATCGGCAATCTGCTCAATAATCTCGCCTTTCTGAAATCCAAGATCACGCATCTCGTGTACAAAATTCTTCAACAGCTCTTCTGCCATCTCCTTCTTCACATTGTCAAACATATACTCCTCCTCCGACACAAATGTACCGATTCCACGCTTCGTGTAACAATATCCTGCCATCTCCATCTCCCGGTAGATTCTCGCCGCTGTGTTCTGATTCACTTTATACAAAACTGCAAGCTCCCTGTTCGATGGCATCTTCTCACCCGGTTTCAACTCGCCCTTTACCATCTTTTTCTTAAGCTCGTTGATCACCTGAAGATAGATTGGACTTCCTGAATTATATTCCATGTAATTCCTCCATTTATCTTTTTTGCATTTGCTGTATCAGTGCTATAGTTAGATAGTACACTAGGTTTTTAGTTTTGTCAATATAAATATGCATAAAAAAATAGACGTCCTTGCTTGGCGGCAAACGTCTATTTTTTAATACTTTGCTACTGTAATTTACTCAATCTGCCAGTCAATCGGCTCAATCCCATTCTTCTCCAGAAATGCATTTGTCTGACTGAATGGCTTGCTTCCAAAGAAACCTCTGTAAGCAGCCAGCGGGCTTGGATGCGGTGCTTCCAGAATAAGATGCTTTGGATTCGTAAGCATTCTCTTCTTCCTCTGTGCAGGAGCTCCCCACAGAATAAAGACAATCGGTCTGTCCTGGCTGTTCAGTGCTAGAATCGCTGCATCTGTGAATTCTTCCCATCCGATTCCTCTGTGAGAGTTCGCCTGATGTGCTCGTACTGTCAGCACAGTGTTCAACATTAATACACCCTGCTCGGCCCATTTTGTCAGACACCCATGATTTGGGATTGTGCAGCCGAGATCATCATGGAGTTCTTTATAGATATTCACAAGTGACGGTGGAATATCTACACCTTTCTGCACGGAAAAGCTTAATCCATGTGCCTGACCGTTATTATGATAAGGATCCTGTCCAAGGATCACAACCTTCACATCCTTCAGCGGAGTCAGATGAAATGCATTGAAAATATCTTGTGCCGGTGGAAAGATCAATTTTGTCCTGTATTCCTCATTTACCGTCTCAAATAATTTCCTATAATAAGGCTTGGAAAACTCTCCTTTCAATGCCTCATACCAGTCTCCATTCAAACCACTCATAGTTCCTGCTCTCCTCTTCTTTCTGCTTCAACCATTCTCTACAATCTGACAGAAATTCCTTCGTTTCTTAAATACTCTTTTACTTCTTTAATTTCCAATTCCTTATAATGGAACAAAGATGCTGCCAGTGCCGCATCTGCACCACCGTCTGTCAGTGCCTCTTTAAAATGCTCCAACGTTCCGGCTCCACCGGACGCGATTACAGGAATCGATACACTGTCAGCAATCGCACGTGTCAGTTCCAGATCATATCCAGCCTTCGTTCCGTCACCGTCCATACTTGTCAGAAGAATCTCACCTGCACCAAGGGACTCTACTTTCTTCGCCCACTCAACTGCATCGATACCGACATCCAGACGTCCACCGTTCTTATAAATATTCCATCCTGTTCCGTCTGCTCTTTTCTTTGCATCAATCGCCACTACTACACACTGGCTTCCAAACTTCTCTGCCGCTTCACGGATTAGCTCCGGTCTGTTGATTGCAGAAGAATTGATTGAAATCTTATCCGCACCTTCTCTTAACAATGCACGGAATTCATCAACTGTCCGGATTCCTCCGCCGACAGTAAACGGAATAAACACACATTCCGCAACCTTTCGTACCATATCAACAACTGTTCCTCTATCATCTGAAGAAGCTGTGATATCCAAAAATACAAGTTCATCAGCCCCTGCCTTATCATATGCCTTTGCAATCTCCACCGGGTCTCCGGCATCCTGAAGATCAACAAAATTCACACCTTTTACAACACGTCCGGCATTCACATCCAGACATGGGATAATTCTTTTTGTAAACATTCTCGCACTCCGTTACTGAAAACTTATAAAAAGTTATAAACTTCCATGTTTCATTCCTACTTCAACGAGTATGCTTTTGATGATATAAATATCTATCTACTCACAAGTTCTTGTACTCTCCATAGGCGTAAATTCCGGACTAACGTATC
>ENA-OPCI01000746-OPCI01000746.1-human-gut-metagenome-genome-assembly--contig:-NODE-746-length-20845-cov-3.756037_pt1 | contig 20845 bp, 9 predicted proteins | sample MGYA00241564_ERZ501479 | MGnify/ENA primary metagenome ERZ501479 (study PRJEB25962, sample SAMEA2042630) | human gut metagenome | biome: human gut; feature: human-associated habitat; material: faeces...
AAGACGGGGCTATTGGTACTCCGCCGCGTCTTCAGCTCATTCGGGATGAAATCCTGCAATCTGGCACTACTTCTGGATGGGAAGCGATGGATTATATGAAATGGTATGATGCATATGATTCGTTTCTTAAACACAATGGATTTGCCAAAGCATTTCCTACAGTGGATGATTTGACCCGTGCCATGGGGAATGTGGCTTTCTATTATCAAGGTAGGGTAATTGAGAATATTCGTATCAGTAATACGGTGGATGCTTATGCTGTAAATGGTTGGGAAAGTATGAAACTGGAAAATCACTCCGGCATTGTTGATAATTATCGTTATCCTAAAGGAGATGTGGAAGTAATGGCTCGTTATAACCAACCGTTATTTTTAGCTGTAAAAATGAATCGGAAAGTGCTGAATGTTGGAGATACGACTATAGTAGATACTTATATTGTAAATGAAAAGAATTTGAAGGGGAATTATTCTCTTCAATTGATAGCGAAAGATGCGGAAGGTACTGTATTGGCTACCCATGTATCTAGTGTACATGTTAAAGGGGGGAATGTATATGGTCAATGTTTACAGATCGGCTGGAATTTTGTTCCTCGGGCAACAGGCTATGTTTGTATTGAAGCAAAGTTGGTCAAAGGCAAAAAAACTTTTGCAACTGGAGACGATTCTTTGTTTGCTGTAAGTTTGAATACGAAAGGAATTACAGCTAATGGTTCTATTGCTGATACTACGGGCGTTCTGAGCAATTTTATGAAAACAGTTGGTTTTGATATTCCGGAATATAAAGAAGGGACACCTTCGGGAGATTATTTGTTGGTTGGCGCCTTTGAACCTACTCAATGGGGAAGTGGTATGAGTGATATTATGGAATGGGTTTACAAGGGACATACATTGATTATTGTGGATAATGCGGAAAGGTGGGCTGAGTTCTTAGCGGATAAAGAAGTTTTGGATTATCGTGGTTCAAAGAAACTAGGTACGGCTTGGTATGGTGGGAACTTTTTCAATAGAGAACATCCTATTTTTGATGGATTGCCTGTCAATTGTGTCTTTAATTGGGAATATCAATGCTTTGCTACTTACAACCGTCATCGTGTAGGGTTGCGTTGCTTTAATGGGGAAACATTGGTTGCTTGTGTTTCCGATCATAAAAAAGAAGTTTATTCTGCCTTGTCTGTTATTCCGGCAGGTCGTGGAAAAATAATTATTACTACATTGGATATTCCTGCATGTATAAAGGATGTCAAAGCTTATACAGTTCCTGTTGATCTTGATGGCATGAACGAGTCGATGAATACTTTTAATACCAAAAGCGAGAATAGGGCTAATGTAGTGGGCCAACAGTTATTATTGAATTTAATAAAAGAAAGTAATAGATCATTATGAAGAAGAGTATTATTGCCATAGCATTTTTGTTGTTATGTCCATTTTATGGGGTGAGAGCACAGGAGAGACCGTTTTTTGATTTGTCAGGAAAAGGATGGCATTTATGGCAGGATAAAAATGCAGCTTGGCAGACAGAGGATATTTATTTGACATTGGAAGAGGCACGGAAAAGTCCTGTAATTGTTCCTACAGCGGGATGGGATATATTGACTTCTGCCCAGGCTGTTCCGGTACAGGTTCCCGGAACAGCTGAAGAATATCTTCAAACTCAGTCCGGACCCGAAGGAGATATTACAGGAGTTACATGGTGGAGTCGTACAATGGATATTCCGGTGTTGAAGAAAGGACAAAAAGTCTTTTTGAATTTTGGTTCTATACGTTCACGGGCGGAGATTTTTATTAATCAGAGATTAGTGGATTATCAGATTGTGGACAATGTTCCTTTCGAAACGGATATTACTCCTTATATAAAATCGGGAGAACAAGTACAATTGGCTGTACGTATAACGGATGCGGGTGGTAACCATGATTGGCGTGACTCCAGAACTATTCCGTGGGGAGATAAGATGTTGCCTCCCGGTCATGGCTTTGGAGGAATAACAGGAAAAGTTGGTATGAAGGTCTGTAATGCTGTTTATGTGGCGGATATTTATATGCAGAACACTCCTCAGATAACCACCGCCAACGCTATTCTGACATTACAGAATGAAAAAGGAAAGACTACGAAGCAGGATCTTCGTATAACGGTGTACGAGTGGCAAAATAAAGAAAAAATAGTTTATTCTAAAGAGATAAAGGGTGTTTCATTAAATAAAGGCATGAATGAACTGAAGATTCCTGTATCAGCTCCGGATGCGAAATTATGGAGTGTGGATGATCCTAATCTGTATGTATGTGAGGTGGAGTTATCCGAAGGAAAGAACTGGGTAGATAAAGATTCCCGCCGTTTTGGATTTCGTTGGTTCGAGGCTTCCGGTATAGGTGAGGATGCTGTTTTTCGTTTAAATGGAAAACGTATCATGCTTCGCTCGGCCATCAGTTGGAGTTTTTGGCCGGTCAATGGTATTTTCCCATCGGAAGAATTGGCTGAAAGGCAAATTCGCATCGCTAAGGAGTTAGGGTTGAATATGTTGAATTTTCATCGTTTTATCGGTAATACTGACGTAATGAATTATGCTGATGAGTTGGGACTGCTCTATTTTGAAGAGCCTGGTGGCTTCCGTCTGGATGTGAAACAGCCGTTTATGAATGCTGTTTTGCATGAAAAGGTCGTCCGTATGGTAAAGAGGGATCGCAGTCATCCCTGTCTGGTTATCTACAATATGATGAATGAATCTGGAAATGCTGCTCCTGAAAAGTTGGCATTGGAAATTCAAGCGATGAAGGATATGCGTGTACTGGATCCTTCCCGGCTGATTCTTCGTACCTCGGCTTGGGCAAAGGGGGATGATATAGAAGATCAGGCTAAAATTCATATTCGTCCTTACGATGAAAAAGTGTATTGGAGTGGTTGGTATGATTATCATCGTGCCGGAGGACCTGCTGTTTGGAATGAAGGTTTGTACAAAGGCCCTGAAGATTATTATAATGATACAAAGAATAAGCGTGAAATTGTATTCTTTGGTGAGGAAGGGGCTTTATCATCACCTCCTCGTTTGGAAAAAAATAAAGAAGATTTGGAAAAATATAGCTATAAAGGATGGGATGGTAGAGAGTTTTTACGTTGGTATGATGAATTTAATGAATTCCTGGATGCTAAACAGTTAAGGACAGTTTATCCTACGGTAGATGATTTGTGTGTGGCTATGGGGACTGTATCCTATGAGCACCAAGGACGTAAAATAGAATCGGCCAGAATGAATAATTTGACGGATGCATACGTTGTTAATGGATGGGAATCGGAATTGACGGAGAATTATTCGGGAATTGTCGATTGTTTTCGTTATCCCAAATCGGATCCGGCTATTATAGCTCGTTATAATCAGCCTTTGTATGTAGCGGTAAAGACCAGGCAACAGGTTGCAGCCGCAGGGGGAGAGGTGACCGTTGATTTTTATCTGATTAATGAGAAGAATGTCCGGGGAAACCATCAATTGAAAATCTCGGTGACAGACTCTCAAGGAAAAGTGATGGAGGTAGGGACTTATGAAACAGAAGCCGCCGGAGGTGAGGTTTATGGTCAGTTGTTGGTGAAAGATGTAAAAATACCTGTTCCTGCAGCTGGAGGACTTTGTAGAATTCAAGCAAAACTATGTAAGGAAAATTCCGTTGTTACAACTGGGTATGATGATATATTGTCTGTAAATCTGGCATCCAATATGTTGGATGGTAAAGGGGCCGTTTGGGAAGATGGGAGTGCTTTACAGAATTTCTTGAAGGGTAAAACGAAAGAAGCGGTTGCGGCTTACGAGGATAATTTAGGAAAGTTGGATTGGATTATGGTGGCCCGTCCTCCTAGGAAAGATCAGTTGACAATGGTGCCGATGGAAGCGTTACGCTCTGCCGATGGCAAACCGGGATTGGATGTGGTCTATTATGAGGATATGGAATTTCAGAAGGAAGTTTATCATGAAGTGGCCAAGGTGGTTAATCTGAGTGCTATTGAGGGAGCTACACCAAGTCCTTTTGTGTATATGCTTGATGGTTATGGTATTAAATGGAGTGGTAAAATACTTCCCTCTGTCAGTGGTGAATATACGATTATTCCTCAGAGTAATGACCGTAGTATGATTGAAGTCTTTGTCAATGGTAAGAAAATATATGAAATAACTAGAAAGAAAGAGCATTTGGGCGATGGAAAAGTCTATTTGGAAGGAGGCAAGTCTGCCGATATAGAGATCCGTTTCAGGCATCCTCGTAGTAACGCGCGTTGTCGTCTGGATTGGGCCGTTCCTAATGATAAGATGCCGGATGCACAGCGTTTAATGGAACGTGCAGTAAATGATGGAACCAAAATCTTTATTATTCAGAGTGCTGATGAGTGGTCGGAATTTATAGCGGTTAATAGTAAAGCGGTGTTTAAGGACAAATTTTTTGTTGGAACCAACTGGCTGGGCGGGGTGATGTTTAATAAGCCGCATGATATTTTCAAGGAACTTCCTGTCGGAAATGCTCTCAACTGGCCTTATCAGGCATTGATACATACAGGGGTGGAGCGTATGGGATTAGTGATGGAAGGTGAAGAATTGCTGGTCGGAGCCTATCATACTTATCCTATGGCTATCGGAACTGCTATGGGGATTGTCCCTATGGGTAAGGGTAGTGTTTTGTTCTCTACATTGGATATCTATGGGAACATCATTAATGATTCGGCTGCCGGACTTGTAGCCAAAAAGCTGATTTTCAATATGATTGATTTTAAATAAAATAACAGATACCATGAAAAAACGAATCCTATGCTTTTGTTTATGCCTGTATTGTATAGGGCTATGGGCGGCCAATGCTTCTTTTAAGAAGACAGGAAATGATTTGTTGTTTTTTTTGCCTCAGGGAAATGTGAAATTGGAATTTTGTACAGATGATATGTTCCGTGTACGTCATTCTCAAGGTACCGTGTTCGCTGAAAATGAGCAGTGGATGGTTCGGAAATATGATTTTACTCCTGTACACTATACAGTGGAAGATAAAGGTGCTGCATGGTTGATTACGACCAGAAAACTGATTATAGAGGCTACCAAGAATCCATTCTGTCTGTCTGTTTCTGATAAAAACGGCAAGATGCTTTATACAGAACTTGAGGAACAACGTTTTTATAAGGATTCTGTCAAGATGAAAGCTGTTCTACAGCCGGATGAGCATTTCTTTGGTTTTGGGGAACGTATGGATTTCATGGATCAGCGAGGGCGTAAGATTTATCTGAATGTAGAGTTGGGAAGAGGGATAAAACCGGCTGTAGGAGGAAAAGATATTTTACGTGCCAATTATTGTCCCGTACCTTTTATGATGAGTACCAAAGGATATGGTTTGTTCTTTCATACTCCGTTTGCTACCGAATGGAATATGGGGTGGGATAGTAGTGATTATTATTCGTTCAAAGCTTTTGGCGGTGATTTGGACTATTATTTTATGTATGGTCCCGATTTTTATACCATGATTGACCGATATACGGAATTGACTGGAAAATCCCCTATGCTTCCTCGTTTTGCAATGGGGTTGCATGTTGGTACTTATTCCGGTGGAACTTGGAAGAATGAAGAGATGACTTCCGATAAATACCCGCCTGCTTTATGTAAACGTTTGCGTGAGGAAGGAGTGCCTTTTGATTTGCTTTGGCTGGATTCTACTTGGAGACTGTTTAATACCACTTACGGAAATGGCGGTTGTTGCTTTGAATGGCGCAATACGTTCAAAGATCCGAAAGCCATGTTTGATAGTTGCTATGCGCAAAATGTAAAAATGGTGGGGCTTCATATCCGTTCCATATTAGATAATGGCCCTGAATATCATCTGTTGGATAAGGCGCGTGAACAGGGAAATGTGCTGTATCCCGGAGCAAAGACAGAAGGAGTAGTGAATTTCTTTGATCCGAAAGCGGTAGATTGGTGGTGGGAGAATGGAGTAATGAAAGTAGCTTCCATCGGGGCTAAGTTTGTGAAAACGGATGTCGGAGGGACGATGGACCTAAAAGGACTTCATAATATTTTTCCTTTAGCTTATGCGGAAGCGCCCTATCGTAAATTTCAGGAATATAATAATATGAGGGGGTTGACACATACCCGTGAAGGTTATGCGGGAATTCAGCGTTATCCTTATATATGGGCCGGAGACTGGGGGAGTGAATGGCAGTGGTTTGAACCGGTGATACGTGCAGGACTTAATATCGGTATGAGTGGCGTGGGTAACTGGACTCATTGCATGGGAGGATTTGAACAATATTCTCCTTACGATACGGAATTATATACCCGTTGGGTACAGTTCGGTATGTTTTCACCTATCGCTATGGTGTTCGGTATGGACCATCCCCGTTATCATGAGCCTTGGACTTATGGTCCGGAGGCCTTGGCCAATTTTATCAAATACGATAGTTTGCGTTATACATTGATTCCTTATATTTATAGTAATGCTTATCAGCTTTATAAAACGGCACGTCCCATGATGACTCCTTTAGTGATGGATTATCCTCAGGATGAGAATACCTATCAGCTGACACGTCAATATATGTTCGGGCCATGGATGATGGTTTGTCCTGTCACTACCAAAGGTGCACTGAGCCAACATGTCTATTTCCCCGGTGGAGAATGGTTTGATTATGAAACCGGTGAGCGTTACGAGGGCCGTCAATATAAGTCTTTTCTTACTCCGCTGGATGTGTTGCCTGTCTATATAAAAGCCGGAGCTATTATTCCCATGCAACCTGCTATGCAGTGGGTAGATCAGCATCCTGTAGATGTGATAACATTGGATGTCTATCCGTCAGGTATTTCTTCTTACGAGATGTATGAAGATGATGGTATATCAATGGATTATCAAAAAGGGATTGGTTCATTGACCCGCTTTACCAGCAGGCTCGCTGATGGTAGTTGGACGTTTACTGCAGATAAACCGGTAGGGAAGTACAAACCTGCCAGACACACTTATCTGGTGAAGGCTTATTTGCAGAACGCTCCGCAATCTGTGATAGAAAATGGTAAATCGTTGCCCGTTCTTTCATCAGTTGCAGATGCAGACCGGAATACAGGCTGGTTTTATGATACGGAGCATAAACGTCTGTATGTGAAGACAGCCGGAGATAACCGTCAGAAAATTGAAATTGTGGTACAATAACTTAAAGGATTGATTCTATGAGAAAAATCATCGGTTTTCGCACTTTGTGCGTAAGTTTGGGAATATGGGTGGGGACTTTGGTGGTATCTGCTCAAGGTGAGTTTAAGGCATTACCTTGGAGGCAAAGTACCGCTTATAATTCTTATCTGATGCGTGATGTACATCGGCAGTTTGCTGATCGGCAGTCGGCTATTCAACAAGCGTTTGCTTCTCCTGCCGGGATGCAGAAGTATCTGGAGGGTTGCCGTGAACGATATAAACAAATAGTAGGTACTTTTCCGGAGAAAGGGAATTTAAATGCTCAGGTGGTGGGGAAGGTACAAGGTACGGGTTATCATATAGAGAAAATAATTTTTGAAAGCAAGCCCGGCCGCTATGTCACAGCACATCTTTATATGCCAGAGAACACGACTGTTCCTGTTCCGGCGACATTGGAACTTTGCGGACATGGATTGAATGGCAAAGGTCCTTCGTCTCATGCCGCTATGTTGATGGCATCCAATGGTATTGCTGTGCTGGTGGTAGATCCCATAGGGCAGGGAGAACGGTTGCAACTTATTGACAGGGAAGGAAAGCCGCTGACACGGGGGGCTACTACGGAACATACCTTACTGAATGCGGGCTTTAACTTGCTTGGTACTAGTTTGGCGGCACAGGAATATTGGGACAATCATCGGGCTTTGGACTATTTACTGACCCGTAAGGATATTGATCCGGAGCATATCGGAGTATATGGATCTTCTGGCGGTGGCACTCAGACCGCTTATTATATAGGTTTGGATCCCCGTGTAAAGGTAGCGGCTATTTGTAGTTTCTTTTCTACCCGAGAACGTACTATGGAGTTGCAAGGTCCTTCCGACGGTTGCCAACATATACCCTACGAAGGGCGTGAACAACTGGAAGTACCTGATTTTGCTTTAATGATGGCTCCACGGCCTTTATTGATTTTAAGCGGTAAATATGATTTTGTCGATTTATGGGGTGCGCAACAAGGATTTGCTGAATTACAACAGTGCTATAAAGTATTGGGAGTTCCCGAAAAGGTGGATATGCTGACAGTAGAAACCGGTCATGGACTTGGAGCTGAAAAAAGGCAAAAGTTGGCCAGTTGGTTCAAGCGTTGGTTGAAAGATAATCAATCTCCGGTGAAGAAAGCGGCACAAGACCGTTTTCAGTTGTCAGATATGCTTTGTACGACTAAAGGACAGGTGAATGTATCTATGCCTGGAGCACTCAGTATTATGCAGGAAAATGTGAATCAGCTGGATGAGTGGGCTTCCAAGCGTGAGACGTTTCTTTCGAAAGGAAAGAAAACTGTTCAAACAAAGATGCTGGATTTGTTAGGTCTTAAAGGTCTTCCTGACCATAAAATAAGAATTGAGGCAACCGGACATGATTCAATGCGTGAATATGAACAATATAAGTTTCAGCTCATAAGGGAAGGGGAGATGCCTGTTCCTTGTATTCTTATTATTCCGTCCAGAGCGAATGCTGATTCTCCTGTTGAGTTAAGGTTACAGGAAGAGGGGAAAGGAACTTATTTGAGTGAATATGCGAATTTTGCTGCTGCCTTGACGGAAGGAAAAATTTTGTTGTTGGCAGACTTGCGCGGATTGGGGGAAACAACAGATCCTGCATTTTATACGGATGCTAAATATTGGAACCGTGAATATCGTAATGCAATGATCAGTATGCATATAGGACGTCCTATTATGGGACAACGGGTAGTCGATATCCTGACTTTGCTTGATTTTTGTTCAGAACATGAACTTTTGAAAGGACATCCCGTCAAAGTATTTGCCAATGGTATTTATGGTCCAGCTGTAATTCATGCTGCTTATTTGGATGAAAGAATCAACAGTGTGGAGATAACACATAGTGTGAAAACTTGGAAGGAATACATTGAGAGGCCTATGCAGTGGGATATGTATTCTAATGTGTTGTATGGTGCCTTGAAATATTATGATTTACCGGATTTGATAAGGTTAAGCAATCGTCCCATCCGTTTTGCAGATTAAAAAACAGAATTCATCTCCACTGTAGGAGCATATTAAATGTCCTGAAGGCACAACAATCTGCTCCTGCAGTGGATGGAATATATGGCTTGTCTATTTCTTTTCCAGGAAATCAGCACGCATCGGGCTGAAACAATCTATCAGCATACCCGGCTCCAGGCATACACAACCATGCACTGCATCTGGTTCCTTATACAGACAGTCACCGGCCGATACAATTTTTTTCACACCATTGATGGTGAACTCAAATTTTCCACTTTCTACATAAGTCACTTGTGAATGGATATGATGGTGAACAGCTCCTACAGCTCCCTTTTCAAATTTTACTTTAACAACCATGATGTCATCATTGTAACCCATGATTTGGCGCACTACACCTTCGCCTGCAGGTTCCCATTCTTTGCCTTCTGCAAAGATGAAGTTCTCACTACCTGTTGTCATAACCTTTTTTTCAGTGTTTTTGTTTGTTTCTTCAGTACACTCTTTGTCGCTCTCTTTTTTTTCACTTTGTGCATTGCAGCTCTGCAATATTAGTGGTGCCATCAGGGCACAAGCATACAATGCGGTTCTTACTTTACGATTCATGATCTTGCATTTAATATAAAATGAATAACTAAAACTTTTCTTCAAATATATATAATATATAAGGAGAGTGGTTCACCGTGATTAAAATATACGAGGAAAAGACCAAATATTACAATCCCATACCCTAAAAAATGGCTTATTTTGCTTCATAATGATATTCAAACTTGAATCCAAACACTACAACAACAATGAAAAGCACATTAAAGAAGAGATGGGGAAGAATTGCCCTTTGCTTGTGTATGGCAAATTTTGCTTGCGCAGGTATGGCTCAAACTAATAAAAAATTAGATGACCAAGTTATAAATACGATGAAAACCGCCACTCAGTTCATGATGGACAAGGTGAGTTATAATGGTGGCTTCGTATGGAATTATTTGCCGGATATGTCCCGTTCATGGGGAGAAATGGAAGCCAAGAGGACAATGGTTTGGATTCAGCCACCGGGAACTCCTTCTGTCGGTCATTTGTTGCTTGACGCTTATCATGCTACAGGAGATGAGTACTATTATGAAGCTGCCCAAAAAGTGGCTAACACTTTGATTTGGGGGCAGCTTGAATGTGGCGGATGGAATTATGTGTTCGATTTCGCAGGAGAGAACTCGTTAAAGTCCTGGTATGACACCGTTGGTAAAAATGGCTGGCGTCTGGAGGAATTTCAACATTATTATGGAAATGCGACTTACGATGATGCGGGCACTATGGAGGCTGCCAAGTTCCTGCTTCGTATGTATGTGGAGAAAAATGATGCTGCTTTCCGCCCGGCTTTGGAAAAAACCATTGATTTTGTCTTGAAAAGTCAATATCCGGTAGGTGGATGGCCCCAGCGTTATCCATTGATGCATGATCATCCTTTCCAGGGTAAGAAAGATTATTCGTCGTTCATCACTTTGAATGATGATGTGATTCCTGATGCAACCGAATTTTTGATTCAATGTTATCAGGCGATGGGGCTGCAAGGGGTGAAAGAACCCATTATGCGTGCCATGTACTTGATGATTTCTCTTCAACAAGGGGAGCCTTATGCCGGTTGGGCGGATCAATACACGGTGGATGATTTGAAGCCGGCTCATGCCCGTTCTTATGAACCGCGCAGTGTGAACACCGGTACCACTGTCCGTCTGATCAATTTAATGATGGAATACTATAAACTTACAGCTGATACTCGTTTCCTGTCGGGGATTCCTGCTGCAATTCGTTTTTTGGAATCAATGAAATTACCGGAATCGGATGTGAAGAAATGGAAGCGTCAGTCTACTAATCCGGAAGCTATTTTGGTTCCTCGTTTTGTTGATCCTGATACAGGTAAACCACTGTATGTCCATCGTAAGGGAAGTAATGTGAAAAATGGAACGTATTATATTGATCAGAATATAGAAAATACGATAGGCCATTATAATTCGGCTACTTTTGTGAATCCGAGTGAACTGCGTCGTCGTTATGAGGAGGTGAAGAAAATCCCGGTATCCGAGTTGGCAAAGAATTCACCTTTCTTGCAGGATCAATTGGTTCCCCTACCTAAATATTATACTCGTTTACGTGGAAAAGCTACGGAAGAAGTTGCCCGGAAATTGGTGCAATCACTGACTAAGGACGGTTGCTGGCTCTCTCCTTTAAAGTCAACCTCGAACCCGTATAAGCCATATACTGTTTCAGGACCTAGTGAGGAAACGAAATATATAGCTACTTTTGTAGGGGACGAGCACGATACATCACCTTATCCGTGTACTACCGGAGAATTGTGCATCTCTGTAGGGGATTATATTGATAATATGATAAAATTAATTAGTTACCTTGAAAAGTAAAAGTTTGTTAGGTATAGGTTTATGAAGAATGCTGTAATTTGTTTATTGTTGTTCGGGATAGGTCTGACGGTTTCTGCTCAAGAAAAGGCGGAAACCGTTTCTATGCGTTATGAAACGCAGAATGATATGCCGCTGTTTTATCAGAAGCTGAAAGAAAGTCTGACTTATCCTATGGCATGGGGGAACTCTTCTATCCGAAATTTTGAAAAATGGCGTGAAGAGGCTAGAAAAGTTTTGTTGGATTGTATGCAACCCGCTCCTCCTGTGGCGGCTTTTGATAAAGAAGTGATAGATACCGAGCAACGGAATGGATATAGGGCGGAGAAGATTTTGTTCAGTGTTTCGGAATATTCTCGTGTTCCTGCTTATCTGTTGGTTCCTGACGGGAATGGCCCGTTCCCGGCAGTATTGCTGCTTCACGATCACGGTGCGCATTTTTCGATAGGGAAAGAGAAGATGGTACGTCCGTTCGGTGTGGAGGCATCTGTGACAGCCAATGCGGATGATTGGGCGGAAAGATGTTATGATAAACAGTATGTGGGTGATTATCTGGCAAGCCATGGATATGTAGTGCTTGCTGTGGATGCCTTGTTTTGGGGGGAACGGGGACGTAAGGAAGGAGTGCGCTATGACTCACAGCAAGCGTTGGCTGCCAATATGCTACAGATGGGAATGTCATGGGGGGCCTTGATTGTTTGGGATGATATCCGTAGTGCTGAGTTTTTGGCTACATTGCCTATGGTCAGTAAAGATAGAATAGGTACTATGGGCTTTTCTATGGGAGCACATCGTGCTTGGATGATCAGTGCCGCTACAGATGTGGTGAAGGCAGGCGCTGCTGTGTGCTGGATGAATACTACAGATAGCTTAATGACACTTACCAATAATCAGAACAAAGGTGGGTCTGCTTATTCCATGATTATTCCCGGAATACGGAATTGGATGGATTATCCTCATGTGGCATCTATCGCCTGTCCCAAACCGATGTTGTTCATCAATGGTTTGCGGGACAAACTTTTTCCTGTAAAGGGCGTTGAAAGCGCTTTCTCTACCATGCAGGATGTATGGAAGGGTCAATCGGTAGAAAATCTATTGACTATCAAGTTCTATGATTTGCCTCATTTTTGCAGTAAGGAGATACAGGATGATATACTTGAGTTCTTTAATCAAAATTTAAAATAGAAAGCGATGAAAATTAAGATGTTGATGGCATTTGTTGCCTTGTTGTTATTTTCTGCTTTTACGGCAGACCACACAATTACTATCTTTATGATAGGTGACTCGACTATGGCCAACAAATCCTTAGAGGGAGGTAATCAGGAACGTGGATGGGGCCATGTGCTGGGAGGATATTTCAGTGAAAATATTCGTGTGGAAAACCATGCTAGAAATGGTCGGAGTTCTAAAAGTTTTATTGATGAAGGATTATGGGAGGTAGTAATTAATAAAGTAAAGCCGGGTGATTATGTTTTTATTCAGTTTGGGCATAATGATGAGAAGGTAGATGAGAAACGTCATACTGATCCCGGATCTACTTTTGATGCCAATCTACGCCGTTTTGTAAAAGAAACACGTGCCAAAGGAGGAATTCCCGTTTTGTTCAATGCTATAGTTCGCCGTAATTTTCGGAATAATAAAAATGCGGTGGCCGAAGATGATGTGCGCAAGGATTTGTCAAAGGGGGGTGTTTCTCAAGATGGAGAAGTGCTGATTGACACTCATGGAAAATATTTGGATTCTCCGCGCAATGTGGCAAAAGAATTGGATGTGCCTTTTGTGGATATGAATAAGATAACGCATGATTTGGTGCAGAGAATGGGGCCGGAGGCCTCAAAAAAATTGTTCATGTGGATTCCTGAAGGCGTGTGTGCAGCTTGTCCGAAAGGCCGTGAGGATAATACGCACCTGAATGTATATGGGGCGCGTACTATTGCAGGTTTGACAGTGGATGCTATAGCTAAAGAGGTTCCTGTATTGGGGCCTTTTATACGTCATTATGATTTTGTTGTGGCAAAAGATGGCAGTGGTGATTTCTTTACCATTCAGGAAGCGATCCATGCTGTTCCCGATTTTCGTAAAGCAGGACGCACTACTATTCTAGTCCGTAAAGGGGTATATAAAGAGAAAGTGGTTATTCCTGAAAGTAAGATTAGTATTTCTTTGATAGGTGAGGACGGAGCAATTCTGACAAATGATGATTTTGCTTCTAAAAAGAACTGTTTCGGAGAAGAAATGTCTACCTCCGGTTCATCAACCTGTTATATCTATGCTCCCGATTTCTATGCTGAGAATATCACTTTCGAGAATAGTGCCGGCAGAGTAGGGCAGGCAGTGGCCTGTTTTGTTAGTGGAGATCGCGCTTATTTCAAAAACTGTCGTTTTTTGGGAAATCAGGATACTTTGTACACTTATGGCAAAGACAGTCGTCAGTTTTATGACCATTGTTATATAGAGGGTACGGTGGATTTTATTTTTGGCTGGTCTACGGCATTGTTTAAGGATTGCACCATCCATAGCTTGGGTGATGGTTATGTTACCGCTCCTTCTACAGATCAAGGCAAGAAATATGGTTATGTTTTTATTGTCTGTAAATTGACGGGTGTGGTTGAGGCTCAGAAGGTGTATTTGTCCCGTCCTTGGCGTCCTTATGCACAGGCTGTTTATATTCATTGTGATTTGGGAAAGCATATTCTTCCGGTGGGTTGGAACAACTGGGGCAAAAAAGGAAATGAGGAAACCGTATTCTATGCTGAATATCAGAATACAGGAGAAGGGGCGGCTACCGCTTCGCGTGCTTCGTTTGGAAAGCAACTGAACGATATCAGTAATTATAATGAAGCACAGATTTTGGCAGGTGATGACGGATGGAATCCTGTGGAAAATGGAAATGTATTGTTGCAGAATTTAAAGAGATAAGCTGTTTTTTCTTCATGTAATAATACTTTGTCACTGTAGGGATGGATCTTATTTACCCCTATGGAAAATGTCAAGGAAGAGTGGAATGATAAAAGGGGTATTTAACTTTGCCCCTTTTATTTTTTTAGGAACTTGTATGTCGGTATCTCTCGTTTTTTATGTATTTTTGCCATACTATATATGAAAATCTACGAAATGAAAAGACACATTCTGTTTATACTTACTTTGCTGTTCTTTTTTTATGCAAAAAGTCAGCCTAATTGTATCTTTACTCATTATTCTTCGGAAAACGGTTTGTCTCAGAACTCTATCATGAGCATGGTACAAGACCATAATGGAGTTTTATGGTTCTCTACTTGGGATGGAATCAACCGGTTCAATGGTTATGACTTCAAAGTTTATAAAGCCAGACAAGGGAATAAAATTACTATGACTAACAACCGGGTAGACTTATTGGAAGTAGACCCTTATAATTATATTTGGCTGCAAACGTATGATTACCGTGTGTATCGTTTTGACCAAAGAACAGAGAAATTCGAACAAATCCCTGCTGAAGGTGAAGAGGAGGGTATGCGTTTCTCTTCTATTAAAATATTGCCCGACAGTGTCATTTGGTTACTTTCTGAAAATGAGGGGGCTGTCCGTGTAAAAACAAACCCTAAAGATTACAGTATAACTACCCAAGTATATGCTACTCATAGTCGTGGAGGAAATGCCGTTCATATTAATCAGGTTTTTAGCGATGCTTACAATCAAGAGTGGTTGCTTACTGATAACGGTCTGCTGAAGATTACGAATGATAAAGAAGAGCCTGTTTCTTATTTTGTGAATATCCAATCAGGCAAAGATGAATCCGTACAGGCTTTCTACTCTTTTTGCAGTTATGGTGACGAACTTTATTTTGGATCAGACAGGGGACGGATATGGTGCTATTCTTTGCAAAATGAAATCTTTCGTCTTTGGGAATTGCCGGTAAAGGATAAAGTGATTGCTATAAATGAAATAAAAGGTATGGGACTGTTGATAACAACTGCCCATGAAGGATTGATATTGTACCATTCGGATACAAAAGAGTGTAAAGTCTATAATAAATCCAATTGTCCCGAATTCCCGGCAGACGCTTTCCGTTCTGTTTATGTTGACAGTAAGCAGGAAGCATGGTTTGAGATGACCGAATGGGGAAAGGTTTGTCATTTCAATCCTTTGACGGAAGTATTTAAGCAAGAAAAGATGCAAGTGGAGCCTCGTGGTGCCGATCGTTCCTATCCCAGTTTTCATATTTGTGAGGACTTGAACGGTAATTTGTGGGTACATCCGCAAGGAGGAGGGCTTTCTTGGTATGACAGAGAGGCAAATCGGCTGTTGCCTTTCTATAATGATCCCGATTCACCCGATTGGCACTTTTCCAATAAATTACATTCCATGTTATCCGATAAGCAAGGCAATCTTTGGTTATGTACTCATTCTAAGGGGTTGGAGAAGATTACTTTTTTAGGAAGCCAGTTCCATATTTATCCCCGCATGGGGCACAGTTATGACTTGAATGCCAATACGGTACGTGCGTTGTTTGAAGATAGCGAACATCGCATCTGGATGGGAAAACGGGATGGTCAGATTGAAATTTATTCTTCTGATTTAGATTTTCAGGGTATTCTGACTGAAGAGGGGATTATAGCTAAATCTGGTAGGCCGTTAAGTGGAGTTCCTTATCATATCATGCAAGATTCTCGCGGAAACATTTGGATTGCTACTAAAGGGGATGGTATTATTCTGGCAGAAAAGGAGGGGGCACATTTTAAGTTTACTCGATTCAAATATGATGAAGATGATATTTATAGCCTGAGTCATAATAGTGTTTACTGGTTACATGAAGACAAGCATGGACGTATTTGGGTGGCAACTTTTGGTGGAGGGTTGAATTATATTCAGAAAACTCCTGAAGGGAAATATGTGTTTATTAGTTCTAGAAATAACCTGAAAGGTTTTCCGTATGACCGTTGTTATCGTGTACGCCATATCACTTCTGATAAGAAGGGGAATATATGGGTGGGGAGCAGTGATGGCGCACTTAGTTTTAAAGAGGATTTTAAGGATCCGGAGTCGATTGTGTTCCATCTTTATGCACGTATCCCCGATGATATGAATTGTCTGAGCAACAATAACGTATATCGGGTTGTAACCACTTCTCAAGGAGAAGTTTATTTAGCTACATTTGGTGGTGGCCTTAACCAACTTGTTTCCATGAACGGAGAAGGGGGAGCTGTATTTAAATCCTATACAGTGAAGAATGGTCTGCCTTCAGATATCCTGTTGTCTGTAGAAGAGGATGACACAGGAAGCTTGTGGATAAGTACGGAAAACGGATTGAGTAAATTTATTCCGTCCGAACAACGTTTTGAGAATTATAATGAAAGGGATTTTGGTGGTAAGATACGTTTTGAGGAGGGAACGTCGTTGAATCTTAGTTCCAGCACCATTTTGTTTGGTACCAGTCGTGGCGTGCTTTATTTTGAACCAGAGCATATTAAGAAGAGTAATTATGTACCATCCATTATTTTAGGTACTTTGAAGATATCCAATCAAGAGGTAGTTCCAGGGGTATCAGGAAGTTTGTTGCGGCAATCACTCAATAATACAGAACATCTGGTACTTTCACATAAGGAGAATATTGTAACCTTATCGTTTGCTGCATTGGATATGATTTATCCTGAAAATATCCGTTATGCTTATCGTTTACGCGGATTTGATAAAGAATGGAATTATGTAGACAGACAGCGTACCGCTACATATACTAATCTTCCGAAAGGAGATTATGTTTTTCAGGTTAAATCGACCAATAGTGATGGTGTTTGGGTAGAGAACGAGCGCAGTTTGAGAATCACCATTCAGCCTTCGTTTTGGGAAACGGCTTGGGCTATGGCAATTTATATTCTTGCTTTTCTGTTGATTCTGTTTTCAGGAGTATATATATTGTTTACTATTTATCGTCTGAAACATGAAGTGTCTGTGGAACAGCAGGTTTCTGATATAAAACTTCGTTTTTTTACAAATATTTCTCACGAACTTCGCACTCCGCTAACGTTGATTGCAGGTCCTGTAGAATATGTTTTGAAAAACAAGACTTTGCCAGATGATGTACGTGAGCAATTGCATGTAGTAGAACGTAATACCGACCGTATGCTTCGCTTGGTGAACCAAATTCTTGATTTCCGCAAAATACAGAAAAATAAAATGAAGTTGCGTATAGAACAGATCGATATTGTTCCTTTTGTACGCCATATCATGGATAATTTTGAATCGTTGGCCGAAGAGCATCATATTGATTTTGTATTCGAAAGTGAAATGCCTTCCTTGAAACTGTGGGTAGATGCGGATAAGTTGGAAAAGATTGTCTTCAATCTGCTTTCCAATGCTTTCAAGTATACTCCACAGGGTAAGATGATTACGCTTTTCATTCATGAAAATGAGCATAATGTGGCGATTGGTGTACAGGATCAAGGTATAGGAATTTCTGAAAGCAAGAAAGCTTCCCTTTTTGTCCGTTTTGAAAATCTGCTGGACAAGAATTTGTTTAATCAGCAAAGTTCAGGCATCGGTCTTTCTTTGGTTAAGGAATTGGTGGAACTGCACAAAGCGACTATCCGTGTGGATAGTAAAGAGGGGGAGGGCAGCTGTTTCACGGTTGAGTTTTTGAAAGGTAAAGAGCACTATACGGAGAATGTGGAGTTCATTCTCTCTGATTCTGTCGAAATGAGGCCGGAAGAGGTGGAAGAACCAGTTCAGGGACATGAAGAGAAAAGGAATGAAAGTAAAACGATGTTGCTGGTTGAAGATAATTTGGAACTTCGTTTCTTTTTGCGTAGTATCTTTATCTCAAATTTCAACGTCATAGAGGCTGTCAATGGGGCTGAAGGTTTGGATAAGGCTTTGAAGTTTGTTCCGGATATTATTATTAGTGACATCATGATGCCGGAAAAGGATGGTATTACTATGACAGAAGATTTGCGTGCTAATATGGCGACCAGTCATATTCCAGTGGTTTTACTGACGGCTAAAACGGATATGGACAGTAAGTTGGAGGGTATGGAGCTGGGAGTTGAGGATTATATAACGAAGCCGTTCAGTGCTACTTACCTGAAGGCCAGGGTGGAGAATATTCTGACACAACGTGTCAAGTTGCAACAGTTGTATTGTGCGAATCTGATGAATATTCAGCCTGTTCCGGAGGAAGAACAGCAAACACAGCCTGAGATGTCTTCGCATGACCGTAAATTTATGGAAAAACTGACGGAATTAATGGAGAAGAATATGGATAATGGCGATTTGATAGTGGATGATTTGGTACAAGAACTTGCGGTGAGTCGTTCTGTCTTTTTCAAGAAACTGAAAACCCTGACAGGACTTGCCCCCATTGAGTTTATTAAAGAGATGCGTGTGAAACGTGCCGCGCAATTGATAGAAAGTGGTGATTATAATATGACGCAGATTGCTTATATGGTAGGTATTAATGATCCTCGTTATTTCAGCAAATGTTTTAAACAACGTTTTGGTATGACACCTACCGAATATAAAGAGAATGCGAAAAATAAGCGATAACTTTTGCTGCTGTTGGTTCGTTTTTGCAGCGTTTGTTTTTTTGATTTCTTGAACGGTATGTTTAAATGTAGGGTGTTTCTTTTGTTATGTGAGTGAGTTGCTCATGTTATTTTATTATTTTTCCGGATATGCAATGGGGGTTTTTCTGAATTTTTAGTCTTTTACATAGATAATGAACTAAAAAGAAGAAAAAGATGAAAAAAGTAATTTTATTTATGGTAGGTGTTTTGGCGAGTCTGATGTTGAGTGCTCAGTCTCGTTGGAGTGTTACGCCGGAAGCCGGCTTGGTAGTGAATAAGGAAAATGAAGGGACATCAGTTACATTAGGTTTTAAAGCCGGTGCCGGTGTGTTGTATCAGTTAAAGGAAGGGGTGGGAAAGAAGCCTTCTTTTGGCTTGAAGTCCGGGGTTTATATCTTAATGCAGAAAGGTGGGTATCATCCTATGAGTTGGGGAAACATATCAACAGGGGGAGGATTTAGCATGGATTATGAAAAAACGGATGTTGAGTCCACGCGTTATTATTTGCAATTGCCTGTTATGGCTCATTGGGGTTTTAAACTTTGTGATGATGTGCGTCTTAAATTAGCAGTAGGGCCTTATGTAGCTGTAGGAATTGGTGGACGCACTCATGCTTATGTTTCTTCCTCAAAATATAATATAGATGAAGAAACAGGTGTTGGACAGTATGAATATCGGAATGATTATTACCGGTTTGGCACATTTAAAGGAAAAGCAGTAAATGAGGAATTTGGTTTTGAGGCGTCCCCTCGTTTGGATTGGGGAGGAACGGCTTCTGTCGGGATTGCTGTTAAACGGATTTCATTTACTATCGGGTATGATTTGGCTTGGGGAAAATATAATAAGGAACAGAATGATTTAAGGATACGGAATCATATGGTTAGCTTTACTTCAGGGTATAGTTTCTGATAAGAAAAGGATAAATGAAACAAACATACACAAAATTCTTTGTTTAAGATTGTTAAATGAAGAATTTTGTGTATGTTTGTTTTTTATAAACACGATAAAAGTTCAATCTATGAGGAAAATGCTATTCATTACCCTTTTAATGGGCGGTCTGTGTACGACTGTCTCTGTTGCAAAGGCACAGGAACGCTTGCCAGAATACCTGCAGGCAGAGAAGTACACACAAGAAAAATTGAACACCATGTTGTTTTCTACTGTGGTGGATCCGCATTGGTTCCAGAAAGGTAATAATTTCTGGTTCGAGTACAAAACAAGTGAAGGAACCTTTTGGTATGTGGTTGATCCGGTTGCCCGGACAAAGAAGCTTTTGTTTGATAGGGATGAATTAGCTTCTCAGCTTACTGAAATTGTAAAAGATCCCTTTGAGGCACGCCATTTGCCAATTATAAATCTGAAAGCGAAAGAAGATGGGCGTACCTTTACTTTTGAAGTAAAATCAACAAAAGATGCGACACCAAAGACAGAAGGTAAGGATAAGAAAGACAAAAAGAATGAGAAGGAAATCTTTTATTTTTCTTATGACTATCCTACTCGTAAATTGACTCATTTGAAAGATAAAGAAGACGACCTGAAGAAAATCTATTGGGGATCGGTCTCTCCTGATGGTAAAACGGTGATTTATGCCAAGGATTTGAATTTGTATCGCATGAGTCGTGAAGATTATGAAAAGGCGAAAAAAAATGAAAAGGATAGTACGATCGTGGAAATCCAGCTTACTACAGATGGCATGAAGGATTTTGGCTATGGTATTCCCTATAGTATGCTTAATACAGATACTTTATGTAATGGCAAGCGTCGTC
>ENA-OPCI01000752-OPCI01000752.1-human-gut-metagenome-genome-assembly--contig:-NODE-752-length-20777-cov-3.280089_pt1 | contig 20777 bp, 13 predicted proteins | sample MGYA00241564_ERZ501479 | MGnify/ENA primary metagenome ERZ501479 (study PRJEB25962, sample SAMEA2042630) | human gut metagenome | biome: human gut; feature: human-associated habitat; material: faeces...
ATGAAGAATTTACCAATAAAGCGAATAAGTTTGTTTTTCAGGCGGCACTGCCGGCCCTGTTGTTTTCCGATCTTTCCCAGGCAAACTTTCGGGACGTGTGGAACGGTACCTTTGTGGCATACTGCGCACTGACAACGATGATCTGTATCGTGATCTCGATTTTGATTTCCTGTCTGTGGAAAGACAAAAGTATCCAGGGAGAATTTGTTCAGGGGGCTTACCGGAGCAGCGCTGCAATCCTTGGTATTGCATTTATCCAGAATATATATGGAACATCAGGCATGGCGCCATTGATGATCATTGCTTCGGTGCCGATTTATAATGTGATGGCCGTTGTGGTACTGGCTTTTCTGAAACCGGAGAGAGAGAGACTGGACGGAACACTGATAAAGAAGACTTTAAAAGGGATTGCAACCAATCCGATTATTCTTGGAATCCTTGCAGGGGTGATCTGGTCAGGATGCAAACTGCCCTGTCCGCCGATTCTTATCAAGACAGTAGATAATCTGGGGAAACTGGCAACTCCACTGGGATTGATGGCGATGGGCGCTGCGTTCGATGCAAAAAAAGCATTCGGAAAGATCAAACCGGCGGTTACTGCTACGGTATTGAAACTGGTGGTCTGGTGTGCGGTATTTTTGCCGGTTGCTGTGATGCTTGGATTCCGGCAGGAGGAACTGATCGCCATTCTTGTGATGCTTGGTTCTGCCACAACGGTAAGTTCTTATGTCATGGCAAGAAATATGGGACATGAGGGGGTACTGGCGTCGAGCATTGTGATGTTGACGACATTTTTCAGTGGATTCACACTGACATTCTGGCTGTACCTGCTTCGCAGTATGGGACTGATCTGATGAGAAAGTATATGGTGAACAGGATGGCGGAAACAACATGTGAAAACGGGACAGCCGGAGACAGGAACAGTGCTTAAAAAGCAGATAGAATACATATACAGGAGAACAAAAAGAATGAAAAGTGAAGTTGTGATTCTTTCCTGCGAAAGTTATGAGGAAGAACTGGTTTACAGCACACTGAAAAAGGGAATAGCTTTACTAGGGGGATGGGAAACTTTCCTGAAAAAAGAAGAAAAGATTCTGCTGAAACCAAATCTGGTACGAAAAACGGAAGTGGAGCGGGCAGTCATTACCCATCCGGCAGTGGTCAAAGGTATCGTAAGACTGTTGCAAGAAGAAGGCTATGTGCATCTGAGCTGCGGTGATTCCTGCGGTGTGGGGTCAGCGAAGAAAGTCATGGAAGGCACCGGCATGGATCAGATGCTGGAAGATTATGGTGTCGCGATCGTTGATTTTAATGAGGGAAGTACGGTATCTTATCCGCAGGGACACACGGCAAAAGAATTCTTTCTGGCGAAACCGGTGCAGGAAACGGATGCGCTGATCAATCTTTGTAAGATGAAGACACATGCTCTCGAACGAGTAACCGGTGGGGTAAAAAATCTGTATGGCTGCATCAGCGGACTCCATAAAGCCAAAGGGCATACCAAATATACGAATGCAGACATTTTTGCAAGACAGCTGATCGATCTGAATCAGCTGATCAAACCGCGGTTTTGCGTGATGGACGGGATCGTGGCGATGGATGGAAACGGACCGACTTCCGGAGATCCGGTGAAGATGAAAGTGCTGCTTCTGGGCAATGATCCGGTGGCCATCGACAGTGTATATTGTCATCTGGTACATCTTGATCCACAGATGGTTCCGACAAATGTACATGGAGAGACGATGGGACTTGGTACCTGGAGGGAAGAAAATATCCGGCTGTTAACGGACGGTGGTGAGATCACGATGCAGGAGGCAGTGGAACGTTTCGGAAATCCGGATTTCAATGTAGACCGTAAAAAGCAGAGAGGGAATCTGTGGAACCGGTTTAATAACGGTTTTTTACGATATTTTCAGAAAAAACCGTATATAGAAGCAGACAAGTGCAAAAAATGTGGAGTCTGTGTGGAAGCCTGTCCGGTGGAGGGAAAAGCCCTGCAATTTAAAAACGGCAGAAGAAAGCCGCCGGTTTATAACTATCATAAATGTATCCGGTGTTTTTGCTGTCAGGAAATGTGTCCGCACAAAGCGATTCAGGTAAAATAAATTTGCGATGAATCGTGATTAATGGTATAATGTAGTCGCTAATTGTCGATATTGCTTACCCGAAGGGGATAAAGTTCATATAAAGAAGGGAGATTGTTATGAAAAAGCTTGAAGAATATGTGAGAAGTATTCCGGATTTTCCGGAACCGGGAATTATTTTTCGTGATGTAACCAGTATCTTGCAGGACGCAGACGGACTGCAGCTGGCAATCGATTCCATTCAGGAAAAACTCAAGGATGTGGACGTGGATGTGATTGCAGGTACTGAGTCGAGAGGTTTTATTTTCGGTGTGCCGGTGGCATATAATTTACATAAGCCGTTTGTACCCATACGGAAAAAAGGAAAACTGCCGTGTGAGACGATTTCCCAGGATTATGATCTTGAGTATGGAAGTGCAACGATAGAGATGCATAAAGATTCTGTGAAACCTGGACAGAAAGTTGTTCTGATCGACGATCTGGTTGCTACCGGCGGCACCATAGAGGCAGCTGCAAAGATGGTGGAACGTCTGGGCGGCGAAGTCGTTAAAATTGTATTTTTGATGGAACTTGCAGGCTTAAAGGGCAGAGAACGACTGAAAGAGTATGATGTGGAATCTGTCATCTGTTACGAGGGTAAATAAACAAAAACAGGCGGTGAATCTATGGAAGATGGAAAAATAAAAACGGAAGAGGAACGGATGCAGGAGATCGAGGCGGTAGAGGCCAATGTAAAATGTATGAAAGATTTTACGAGTCCGGAACAGCTGTATGAAGAATTAATCCGCAGTATTCGCAAATACCATCCGTCCACCGATATTTCTATGATTAAAAAGGCCTATCAGATTGCTTCTAAAGCACATGAAGGTCAGAAAAGAAAGTCTGGGGAACCTTATATTATTCATCCGCTGTGTGTGGCGATCATTCTGGCAGATCTGGAGTTGGATAAAGAAACAATTGTTGCCGGACTTTTACATGATGTAGTGGAAGATACGGTGATGACGACAGAAGACCTCACTCGTGAATTTGGCAGTGAGGTAGCACTTCTGGTAGATGGCGTTACTAAACTGGGTCAGCTGAATTATTCTGCGGACAAGGTGGAGGTGCAGGCGGAAAACTTAAGAAAAATGTTTCTCGCCATGGCAAAGGATATCCGTGTGATTCTGGTAAAACTGGCAGACAGACTGCATAATATGCGTACCGCACAGTACTGGTCGGCACCAAAGCAGAAAGAAAAAGCCAGAGAAACCATGGATATTTATGCGCCAATAGCACAGCGTCTTGGTATTTCCAAGATCAAGATTGAACTGGATGACCTTTCTTTAAAATATCTGAAACCGGAAGTGTATTATGATCTTGTGGAAAAGATCAATCTCCGAAAAGGAGAACGAGAGGCCTTTGTGCAGTCTATTGTGGATGAGGTCAAAACCCGCATGGAAGAGGCAGATATCGAAGCAGAAGTCAATGGACGTGTAAAGCATTTCTTCAGTATTTATAAAAAGATGGTCAATCAGGACAAGACACTGGATCAGATTTATGATCTGTTTGCGGTACGTATCATTGTAGATACGGTAAAAGACTGTTATGCTGCCCTCGGTGTGATCCACGAAATGTATACACCGATTCCGGGAAGATTCAAAGATTACATCGCCATGCCGAAACCAAATATGTATCAGTCGCTTCATACGACTCTGATCGGACCGAAAGGACGTCCTTTTGAGATCCAGATTCGAACATTTGAGATGCATCGTACTGCGGAATATGGTATTGCAGCTCACTGGAAGTATAAAGAGGCTTCGGATGGCAAGAAACCGGTAGAACAGCAGGAAGAAGAAAAGTTAAGCTGGCTTCGTCAGATCCTTGAATGGCAGCGGGATATGTCGGATAATAAAGAGTTCCTGAGCCTGTTAAAAAGCGATCTGGATCTGTTTAACGAAAATGTCTATTGTTTCAGTCCGGCGGGAGATGTGAAAACCCTTCCACGTGGTTCCAGCACCGTAGATTTTGCATACAGTGTGCACAGTGCTGTGGGAAATAAAATGGTTGGAGCCAGAGTCAACGGAAAACTGGTTCCGATCGAATATGAAATCAAAAATGGTGACCGTGTGGAAATTATCACATCACAGAATTCCAAAGGACCAAGCCGTGACTGGTTAAAAATTGTAAAGAGTACACAGGCAAAAAATAAGATCAATCAGTGGTTCAAAAAAGAATTTAAAGAGAGCAATATTATCAAAGGAAAAGAGATGGTGGCCTCCTATTGCAAAGCAAAATCTCTCAACCTTTCTAATCTGCTCCAGCCAAAATATGAAGAGATCGTACAGAGAAAATATGGATTTAAGGACTGGGATTCTGTGCTTGCCGCGATCGGACATGGCGGCTTAAAAGAAGGACAGGTCGTGAATCGTCTGGCGGAAGAATATGGCAAGGATCACAAGCAGGAACTGACAGATGAAATTGTACTTGAAAAAGTTGCAGAGGCGGCTAAGAATAAAGTCCATATTGCCAAGTCCAAGAGTGGAATTGTCGTAAAAGGAATTGATGATGTGGCAGTCCGGTTCTCCAGATGCTGTAATCCGGTACCGGGAGATGAGATTGTCGGATTTGTTACAAGAGGAAGAGGACTTTCGATTCACCGCACGGATTGTGTTAATATGATACATTTGACAGAAGCAGAACGTGCAAGACTGATTCCGGCTGAGTGGGAAGGAAATGTGGCAGAAGAGACAGGAGGTCAGTATCTGGCTGAGATCAAGATGTATGCAAGAGATCAGCAGGGACTTCTGATGAGTATTTCCAAAGTATTTACGGAGATGGAGATGGATGTCAAATCCTTAAATATCCGCACGAGCAAGCAGGGAACTGCGACTATCGAGGCTGGATTTATTGTGCATGGCCGAGAGGAACTTGCAAAAGTAATTGGTAAACTGCGTCAGATTGATGACGTGATCGATATTGAGAGAACAACAGGCTAGGAGGAAAGAAAAAGCAATGAAGATAGAGAAATTTCCCCTTGGGATTTTGGGGGCAAATTGTTACCTTTTGATAAATGAAGAGACGAAGGATACAGTTGTAGTGGATCCAGGTGGACATTCTAAGAAGTTTACAGCATACATTGAGGAAGAAAAACTTAACCTTGTGGCAATTCTTCTGACTCATGGACATTTCGATCATATTATGGGAATTGATTCTATTCTGGAAAACTGGAATATTCCGGTCTATGTAGAGGAAGAGGATCTTCCGATTATGACGGATCCAGAGCTGAATCTGTCTTCGTCTTACACGAACGGCTATTCCTTTGATGGTGCAAAACCGTTAAAAGACGGACAAAAACTGGAACTGGCAGGTGAGACGATAGAAGTCATTCATACACCGGGACATACGATGGGAGGCTGTTGCTATTATCTGCCTGTAGAACATGCAGTATTTAGTGGAGATACTTTATTCCAGCGTTCTGTCGGACGTACGGATTTTCCGAACAGCAGTCAGGATGCAATCGTACGATCTGTAAGAGAACGACTGTTCGCACTTCCGGATGATACGATTGTTTATCCGGGACATATGGGTGAGACAAAGATAGAGTATGAGAAGCTTCACAACCCATATGTACAGGAGGGCTAAGAATGATCCGGGTTATATGCAATCAGGAGACATTTGTATATAATGCATATCATATGGTGAAGGCTTTTTATCCATCGGAGACAGTTGCGTCTTCAGTGGACGAAAAAGCCTCTAATTATGTAACTGTGGAATTTGCAGAAGATGGTACAGACGGGCAGAAAGAGGCGATGATTGAAATTGCAGACAGGCAGACAAATGACATGCCAGCGGAGAAATCTGCAATGAAAAAATATCTCGACCGGATGTTATACAAAAAGTTGTCAGAGCAAAGTGGCAGAACTCTTGCATGGGGAATCCTGATGGGAGTACGACCGACTAAAATTGCTATGAGAAAACTGGAAGAAGGTATGACACAGGAGACGTTTGTCCCGTGGTTCCAGAAGGAAAATCTGGTGAGTGAAGAAAAAGCACATCTTGCATGGCAGATTGCAGGGAGAGAAAAAAAGCTTCTGGATCAGTTGGATTATGAAAATGGCTATAGTCTTTATGTGGGAATCCCATTTTGCCCGACGGTTTGCAGTTACTGTTCGTTTAGTTCGGGTGCCTTAGGTGACTGGGAGCACCGGGTAGAAGACTATCTGGCTGCACTTATGAAGGAACTGGAAGCAATTGCGAAAATGTCTGAAGGAAGAAAAGCTGACACCATTTACATGGGCGGTGGAACACCGACAACTTTGAATGCGGATCAGTTAGACCGGCTGCTTACATGCATTGATAGACATTTTGTAAGGGAAGGACTTCTGGAGTTTACGGTGGAAGCCGGACGACCGGACAGTATTACGAAAGAGAAACTTCAGGTGCTTCGAAATCACGGTATTAATCGAATTTCTATCAATCCTCAGAGCATGCAGCAGAAGACCTTGGATACAATTGGACGTAAGCATACTGTAGAACAAGTGTATGAAGCATTTCATATGGCGAGAAAGCTGGGATTTGATAATATCAATATGGATATTATTGCAGGACTTCCGGGAGAGACACCGGAGGATATGGAGGACACTCTAAGACAGATTGCGTTACTTGGACCTGATAATCTGACGGTACATTCCCTTGCAATTAAACGTGCAGCTAAAATGGGCCAGGAAGAGAGAGAAGGGAAACGATTAACGATCATACAAGATGAAATAGGTACGATGGTAGAGATGGCAGGAAATAAAGCCCGACAGATGGGACTTTTTCCGTATTATCTGTATCGTCAGAAGAATATTGCCGGAAATTTTGAAAATGTGGGCTATGCAAAGGTTGACAAAGCAGGAATATACAATATACTAATTATGGAGGAAAAGCAATCCATTATTGCAGCAGGTGCAGGTGCGTCTACAAAAATCGTACTGAAAGAACCTGTCATAAATCCTGAAAGCAAAAAGAAGAAAAAAACCAGTCTGATCCGGCAGGAGAATGTAAAAGCAATCGATGCTTACATCAGCCGGGTGGACGAGATGATAGAACGAAAAGGAGAATGGCTATGGCGTTAAAGAAGAAACCAGTAACCGGTATGAAAGATGTAATGCCGGCAGAGATGGAAATCCGGGATTACCTGATCGGCCTGATTAAAGACACCTATAAAACATTTGGATTCCAATCTATGGAAACTCCATGTGTTGAGCATATCGAGAACCTGTGCAGCAAGCAGGGGGGAGATAACGAAAAACTGATCTTCAAGATTTTGAAACGTGGAGAAAAGTTAAAAATTGACGAGGCAAAAGAGGAAAATGATCTTGTGGATGGAGGACTTCGGTATGACCTGACGGTTCCGCTTGCAAGATATTATTCTAATCATGCAAATGAGCTGCCGTCTCCTTTTAAAGCACTTCAGATTGGAAGTGTATGGAGAGCAGACCGCCCGCAGAAAGGACGTTTCCGCCAGTTTGTGCAGTGCGATATCGATATATTAGGAGAGGCTTCCAATCTTGCCGAGATCGAGCTGATTCTTGCCACAACGGCGATGCTTGGGAAACTGGACTTTAAGAATTTTACTGTATGTATTAATGACCGTAATATATTGAAATCTATGGCTGCTTACAGTGGTTTTAAAGAGGAAGACTATGATGAAGTCTTCATTGTTCTGGATAAGATGGATAAGATAGGACCGGAAGGTGTCGAGGCAGAGCTTATTGAGATGGGATATACCAGTGAAAGTGTTAAGACCTACCTTTCTCTTTTTGATGAGGTTGCTTCTGATGTATCCGGAGTCCGTTACCTGAAAGAAAAGCTTGGAGATTATCTGAGCGATGAGACAGCTGACGGTCTGGAATTGATTATGTCAAGTGTAGAAGCTGCAAAAGAGTGTGATTTTAAACTTCAGTTCACACCGACCCTCGTAAGAGGACAGTCCTACTATACCGGAACAATTTTTGAGGTAACTATGGACGACTTTGGCGGTTCTGTTGCCGGAGGCGGACGTTATGATAAGATGATCGGCAAGTTTACAGGGCAGGATACACCGGCATGCGGATTTTCCATTGGATTTGAGAGAATTGTCATGCTGCTTCTGGAAAATGGATATAAAGTTCCGGGAGGACGCCAGAAAAAGGCATATCTTCTGGAGAAGAAGCTTCCAAAAGAGGCCATGTTGAAGGTCCTTGCTCTTGCAAAAGCTGACCGGGAGGCAGGACGACAGGTGCTGATCGTCAATATGAAGAAGAATAAGAAGTTTCAGAAAGAGCAGCTAATAGAAGATGGATATACAGAAATTGCAGACTGTTATGCAGATTCCGTAGACAGGCTGTAGAGAATAGAACGCACAAGTGAAAAAGGAGATATAGAAAAATGGCAGAGTCAATGCAGGGCTTAAAGAGAACCCACAGATGTGGGGAACTGTCAGCAGCTAACGTAGGCGAGACAGCGACCATTATGGGCTGGGTACAGAAAAATCGTAATAAAGGAGGTCTCGTATTTGTAGATGTAAGAGACCGTTCCGGAATTATCCAGGTTGTATTTGATGAAGGAAGTGTAGATGCAGCACTGATCGAGAAGGCTGCAAAGCTTCGCAGTGAATATGTTGTTGCAGTTGTAGGAAAAGTTGCAAAACGATCTGGTGCAGTCAATGAGAACATTGCAACAGGTGAAATTGAGATTATCCCAGAGGAGCTTCGTGTACTTTCTGAGTCAGAGACACCTCCGTTCCAGATTGAGGAGAATTCTAAGACAAAAGAAGAAGTCCGTCTGAAATACAGATATCTGGATCTTAGAAGACCGGATATGCAGCGCAATCTGATGATGAGAAGCAAGGTGGCTACACTTGCACGTCAGTTTATGGCAAATGAAGGATTCCTTGAGATTGAGACACCGGTACTCATCGGAAGTACACCTGAGGGAGCAAGAGATTACCTTGTACCAAGCCGCGTTCATCAGGGACATTTTTATGCACTTCCACAGTCACCACAGCTATTTAAGCAGCTTTTAATGTGTTCCGGTTATGACAGATATTTCCAGATTGCAAAATGTTTCCGTGACGAGGATCTTCGAGCAGACCGTCAGCCAGAGTTCACACAGATGGATATGGAGTTGTCTTTCGTAGATGTTGATGATGTCATTGATGTCAATGAAAGATTCCTTGCGATGCTGTTTAAAGAAGTTCTTGGTGTGGAAGTTCCGCTTCCGATTCCGAGAATGACATGGCAGGAGGCTATGGATCGTTACGGTTCCGATAAACCGGATACAAGATTCGGCATGGAGCTTGTCAATGTGACAGATGTCGTAAAAGACAGCGAGTTTGTTGTATTTAAGGGTGCTATTGAGAATGGTGGTACCGTTCGTGGTATCAACGCAAAAGGCCAGGGAGGAATGGCACGTAAGAAGATTGACAAGCTGGTTGATTATGCAAAGGATTACGGTGCAAAAGGACTGGCTTACATTGCAATCCATGAAGATGGAACTGTAAAATCTTCTTTCGCAAAATTCATGACAGAGGATGAGCAGAAGAACTTGATTCAGGCTATGGACGGTGAGAATGGTGATCTGCTTCTCTTTGCAGCAGATAAGAATAAAGTTGTATGGGATGTATTAGGTGCGCTTCGTCTGGAACTTGCACGCCAGATGGATCTTTTAGATAAGAATGAGTACAAATTTATGTGGATCACAGAGTTCCCGCTTCTTGAGTGGAGTGAAGAAGAAAACCGCTATACAGCAATGCATCATCCATTTACGATGTTGATGGAAGAGGATATCCCACTGATCGAGAGTGGAGATCTTGGAAAAATCCGTGCAAAAGCTTATGATATCGTATTGAATGGTAATGAGATCGGTGGAGGTAGTGTTCGAATCCATCAGAATGATATTCAGGAAAAAATGTTTGAGATGCTTGGATTTACGAAAGATGCAGCTTACAAACAGTTTGGTTTCCTTCTGAATGCATTCAAATATGGAGTTCCGCCTCACGCTGGACTGGCATATGGACTTGACCGTCTGGTTATGCTGATGGCAAAAGTTGACAGTATTCGTGATGTCATTGCATTCCCGAAAGTAAAAGATGCCTCCTGTCTGATGACAGAATCACCGAGTGTGGTAAGCGAACAACAGCTTGAGGAACTTGGGCTTGAAACAGCTAAAGAAGAAACAACAGAAGAATAAGAGCAGCAAATAGGCTGCAGATATAAAAGAAAACGGCTGTCCCGGATGTGGGACGGCCGTTTTGAAGTATAAAAATTAGTTTTGTTCAGAGGAATCAGCGGTATCGTTTGCTTCTTCGGATACCGGAGTACTGCTGAGCGTTCCGAAAATGGCATTTCCGATTGCAGCATTGCTGTCCTGGAGTTTCCAGGAAACACCATCATTGGTAAGATGGAAAACAGCAGCAGTCTGTACAGTCGCTGTATTTGATTTGATTTTTGACAGAAGCAGCTGCATGGATTTTTCATAACGTTTGACAGAACCATCAATTACAGCATCGGCAGAACTCAGATAAGTATCCAGTTCATTCTGATAGGCAGTAAGGATCGCATTGCTGTCAAAGGTAGTGATCTTAGTCTGAATGACAGCATTGTAGCTTTCTTCGTCACAGCTGGAAATATTGAAATCAAAAGTAGAGTGAAAAAGCTCCACCAGTGCGGTAGCAATAGAATTCTTGTCTGTATCGGAAGTATTGAACAGGCTTTCGATTCCAAGATAATTGCCCATTTGTTCTGTATTCATTGTTTTAAGGGTATTCAGATAGACGGTCAGGGTTTCCTCAGGTGAGAGGAGGTTGTTATTAGACAGATAAGTCATCAGACCGCCGACAAGATTGTTCTCCAGGGAGTGTGAACGTATGATCTCCCATTCGTCTTTGTCATCATTACTTCCCTTATTACAAAGTTCCACAGTACATTCTCGTTCTACGGTAGCATAATTGTTATTGCTGAGGAGTTGATCCAGCAGGAGATAACGTTCTTCCATGGAATCTGTGTTTTTTTCTGTAGCCTGTTCTTCGCTGTCAGCCGCTTTGAGAATTGCATTTTTCAGAGAAGCTTCGCCGTAATCTTTGGCAAGAGAGGCTGCATCTATTGTGGATAAGCGCAGGGAAGCTGTGGCTTCTTTTTTATCGTTGTCGACGTTTACACTCAGAATTTCGTAATCAAAATTCTGGAAGAAGAGAGAAAAGACTTCTTTTACTTCATTTGAGAGTTTGATCTCTTTGGTAGCGTCGGGAAAAAGTTCTTTGTAGGATACATATTTCTGGGTCGTATCAGAGTCCAGATTTTTCAGTAGATCCAGTTCATTTGTGATAACTGCCTGTACATCTGTCTTATCCACGTGGGAACAGCCGGTCAAACATATGACAGCCAGGATAATCAGCAGAAATGGCATCAGACCTTTTGCGATCTTCATAGGTATCTTTCCTTTCAAAAATAATCCTTTATATTTTATCAGATAAGCATGGAAAAGTCAAAAAATGGTAATTTTATGCTGTTTTGGAAGACATTTATGAAAATATTGTGAAAACCGGGATGATTTTGTACAGCTCTTTCATTTTCAGGTGTAATCTGATATGATATATAAGTTAAAAAGTGATTTTTACAAAGTAAACACATGAATAGTGTATCATTAAGTCAGTAATGTCTGGACTGATAGGAGGAAACACAGATTTATGAAAAAACGTATTTTAATCCTTCTCGGGATATTGATAATTGGTGGCGGCGCTGCTGCTGGAGTATGTTGGAAAATGGGCGTATTTGGGCAGCAGGAGACAAGTGGAGATTCTGTATATGTAACCAAAATAAGCGACCTTACCGGACAGACATCAGGAGTTTCCAACCGCTATGCAGGAGTAGTTGAGCCTCAGGAGACTGTTTCTGTAGAACTGGAGAGTGGACGGACAGTAAAAGAAGTCCAGGTTAAGACCGGTGATCAGGTCAAGAAAGGGCAGCTTTTGTTTGAATATGATCTGAGCAGCATTCAGGAGAGCCTGGAAGAAGCACAGCTTGACCTTGACCGCCTGAAAAATGAGGCAAGCAGTCTGAACGAGCGGATTGCCACGCTTGAAAAAGAAAAGAAAAAAGCAAGTCAGGATAATCAGCTTTCTTATACGATTGAGATTGAGACAAACAAAATGAATCTCAAGAAAAATGAATACAGTCAGAAAAGCAAGCAGGCTGAGATTGACAAACTCCAAAGCGCGACCGGCAATACAGAAGTCCGGAGTTCAATTGATGGTGTTATCCAGAAAATCGATACATCGAAGCTGACAACAGAGGATAACAGCAGCGTGGATGATACAGATTCAGGAGATTCTTCTTCTGATGATAGCAGCAGCGGGGGCAGCAATGCATTTATTACAATTCTGAGTACAGGTGCTTACCGTATAAAAGGTACAGTCAATGAATTAAATGTAAACAGCATTGTTGAGGGCGAACCGGTAATCATTCGATCTCGTGTGGATGACAGTCAGACCTGGAAGGGGACCATGGGAACGATTGATAAGGACAGTGCATCTTCCGGCAATAATAACAATTCTTTTTACGGAATGACGGACAGCAGTGATTCTCAGACGAGTACCAGTACTTATCCGTTTTATGTAAATCTCGATTCATCAGACGGGCTGATGCTTGGCCAGCATGTTTATATTGAGATGGATGAAGGACAGGAAAGTCAAAAGACAGGAATCTGGTTAAGTGAGGTTTATATTGTTGATGCAGATACAGACAGTCCGTATGTGTGGGCAGCAGATAAGAAGGGCAAACTGGAGAAACGTAGTGTGATTCTGGGACAGCATGATGAAGAACTTGGAGAATATGAGATTGCAGATGGTCTTTCCAAGGATGACTGTATAGCATATCCGTCTGATATACTTGAGGAGGGAATGTCTACGACGACTAATATAGAAGATGCAATGGATACAGGCAACATAGATATGCAGCCGCTGGATGATAGCAGCTTCAGTGAAGATCCTCTTCCGGATACGGCTGATACAGAGGGTGTCAGTGAATATGAAATGAGCGATGACGGAACCGTTGTTGATGATCCGGAAGCAGTTGATGACAGCATTGTGGATGACAGTTCATCGGATGAATCAATGAATATGACAGACGGAAGTTCCGATTCAGGTGAGATACTGGATGATAATCTTATGCCGGTAGAGGAGGATACGGAGGAAGCACAATGATTTTGGAATTAAAGGGAATCTTTAAGAACTATCAGCAGGGAAAGATGAGTGTGCCGGTTCTGAAGGACGTTAATTTTTCCATGGAAGAGGGAGAATATGTGGCAATCATGGGACCATCCGGATCAGGAAAAACAACACTCATGAATATTATAGGATGCCTGGATAAGCCGACAGAAGGGAAATTTTTTCTGGATGGACAGGACATTCTCAACTGTTCAGAAAATGATATGTCAGATATCCGACTTAATAAGATCGGATTTGTATTTCAGAGTTTCCACCTTCTTCCAAGACAGTCTGCGCTTGCTAACGTAGAACTTCCATTGAATTATGCCAAAGTCCCGAAGAAAGAAAGACGGGAGCGGGCAATGAAGGCACTGGAAAGAGTAGGACTTGCTGATCGTGTAGACTTTCAGCCGAACCAGCTTTCCGGTGGACAGATGCAGCGAGTTGCGATTGCCAGGGCAATCGTAAATAACCCCAAACTCCTTCTGGCAGATGAACCAACAGGAGCACTTGACAGTAAATCAGGTGCTCAGGTCATGGAGCTTTTCCAGAAGCTGAATGATGAGGGGGTTACAGTCCTTATGATCACTCATGATCCGGACATTGCTGCACATGCAAAGCGGGTTGTGATGATTCGCGATGGAGAGCTGAAGGAAAAAGAGGTGAAGTAGTTCATGAAGAAAAAAATCATCATAGGTATCCTGATCGCAGCTCTGGTCGCAGGAGGATCTGCCGGCGGAGCAGTCTATTATAAAAAGTCTCATCAGAAAACGGTGTCTGTTGTAAGCGTTGACAGTCTGGCCGGTCAGTATTACATGGATGATACAAATCTTAATGGAAATATTGTTACCAGTGCGACGCAGAGTGTTAACATAGACAAAGATATGATCATTAAGGAGGTTTATGTATCAAAGGGGGATTCCGTTAAAAAAGGGGATCAGTTGATGTCTTTTGATATGACACTTGTTCAGATGGAACTGAATATAGCCAAGCTGAAACAAAAACAGCAGGAACAGGATCTGAATAAAGCGATTAACAGGCTGAGCAGCCTGAAAAACGGCGGTAAGATAGAAGAAAGTGATGGGGAGACACTGGATACTTCCGGCAGCACATCGGATGATACAGATACAAGCAGTGCGATGGATGACAGTAATGAAACTGCTTCGACGGGTGGAAGTGTGAAGGGCAATTATCTGGCTGCAATTATCCAGCCGGTTCTGGCGGCTGCTGTGGAGAAGACAGATATAGAATCTGCAAATACAGAAGAGACTGCTGTTGAGGATTCCGAAAGTGCAGCTGCACAAACACAGGGAACAGAGAGCGGCTCTGAGAACAGTTCAGATGGAAATGCAGATTCATCAGACAACAGTAGTACAGATGTGAAGGTTGAGTTTGAAGAGCCGGATACGACAGGAAATGATACCACAGTAACGATCAGTCCGGAGCCGACGAATATACCGGATGATAATGCCGATGGAGATTTCACAGACGAAATCGAGATCGTTGACACAGAACCGGATACTGGAACAGATGATCTGACGGATGGAAGTCCGATGTTTTATCAGGTTCTGGATGAAAATACAGAACCCTATACCGGAACAGGTACAGAGGATGATCCATATGTATTCCTCTGCAGTTCTGCAAAAGGCTATGTAGTTGCGAAGGGATCCTTTTTGAATAAAATGGCTGCTTTTCAGGCTGATGGTACGAAGGAACCTGGCAGAGAAGGATACTGGTATCAGCTGGAGTTTCATCAAAATGATACGATAACAAATCTGCTGGACCGTAAAGAATCCTGCACAGGCTATTATCTTGTAGATGGAGGCCTGCTGGAAAAAATGGTAACCGATAACTCTGAAGTTGAGTTTTCGCTGGACGGGGCATCTCATTATGAGAAGCCACCGGCTGATGGAGGCGGAGACGGAGGCGGCGGTGGAGATGATGGTGGTTCGGCATCTATCTCACGTGATGAGGCGATCAAGATTCAGCAGACTAAGATTGACAGCCTGAAACTGGACATCAGAGAAAGTAAACTGAATATTGAGAAACTCGAGAAAAAAGTAAAAAAAGAGGTAATATACAGCAAGCTGGACGGAACGGTTGCAAAAGTAGGCGATCCGGTGACTGGCGCATCTGATGGAAATTCTTTTATGACGATCAAAAGCAAAGAAGGTTACTACGTAAAAGGTACAGTCAGTGAACTGATGCTGGATCAGGTTAAGGAAGGTACGATACTGAACTGTTCAAGTCAGAATGGTGATTTTGAAGCAGAGGTGATCGATGTATCTGAGTATCCGGTTTCAGGTGATAATTATTCCGGCAATGGAAATCCAAATGTATCTTATTATACATATATTGCAACGATTCCGGACAAAACCGTCAAAGTATCGGACGAAGACTGGCTGACGATTTCTCTGACAAATAATACACAGAGCAAAGGAATTGTTCTGGACAGGGCATTTGTACGGTCAGAAAATGGAGCCAGTTATGTATACAAGGATGACAACGGAGTGCTGAAGAAACAGGTGCTTACCGTAGGTGGTAATGTAAATGGCGGCTACAGTGTACTGATAACCGGTGGAATCACCAGAGATGATAAGATTGCTTTTCCGTATGGTGACACGGTAAAAGAAGGTGCAAAGACCAAGGAAGTTTCTTCCAGTGAGATCTATGGATATTAGAAAGGTGGTATTTTATGCTTGAAAATATGAGGATATCCATTCAGGGAATCTGGTCCCATAAGATGCGCTCATTTCTGACAATGCTAGGTATTATTATTGGTATTGCCTCGATTATTGCAATTGTTTCGACGTTGAAAGGAACAAATGAGCAGATAAAAGAAGATCTGATCGGTGCGGGAAACAATACGGTTTCGATTACGCTTAATTATGGAGACAGTGCCTATGACCAGGAATATGGAATGGGAGATGGAACAGCGGCTCCGCTTCTTTCTGATGAGCAGAAGGAAGAGGTACGCAAACTGGATCACATAGAGGATGCAACATTTTTTTATAGTCGTTCTTATGCAAGTAATGTGTATTATCAGAATACCAGCTTCCAGGGAGGCAGTATTTACGGAATTGATATGAATTATCTGGACACCTGTGGATATATGGTAAGATCCGGCCGTGGTTTTATACAGAAGGATTATGATGAGATGCGAAAGGTTGTACTGGTAGACAGCAATGCGGCAGATAATCTCTTTGCAGGAAAAGATCCTGTTGGAAAAACAATAGAGATTGGATCCGAACCGTTTACCGTTATTGGTGTGGTAGAACAGAATGATGATTATCAGCCAAATATCAAAACCATTGATGAGTACAATCAATATTATCAGATGATCATGGGAACAGTCATGATTCCGAATAAATGCTGGCCCATGGCATTTAAGTTTGATGAACCTGAGAATGCCGTGATCCGAGCAGATTCAACGGATAATATGAGTTCCGCCGGAAATGCAGCAGCGGATATTATGAATCAGGGAATCAACACCAATACATCCAAGTACAAATATAAAGCGGATGATGTAATGCAGCAGGTCAAGAACTTGCAGAAACTCAGTGAGAGCACCAATACACAGCTGATTTGGATTGCAAGTATTTCATTGTTGGTCGGAGGTATCGGCGTTATGAATATCATGTTGGTATCCGTCACTGAACGAACCAGTGAAATTGGTCTGAAAAAAGCAATCGGTGCACGAAAGAAAGTGATTCTGTTTCAGTTTCTGACAGAAGCCTCCATGCTGACAAGCATTGGAGGAGTGATCGGAGTCATTGTTGGAATTGCACTTTCCAAAGTGGTATCGGAACTGTCGGGGGCTCCGACAGCTATCAGTATACCAGCGATCATTGGTTCCGTTCTTTTTTCCACATTGATTGGCGTGATCTTTGGATTACTTCCGTCAGTCAAGGCTGCCGATTTAAATCCGATTGATGCACTTAGAAGTGAATGACAGAGGTTGGAGTTTGTTGATCAGAGACAGACTCCAATCTCTTTTTCTGTTATGAGGGGCATTTTTGATATTTTAATTGAGATGGAGAAAAAAATGTGTTAGACTATAATCAATATGCAATGATTCAGATATGAAGTAAAATACATGAGGAGATGCAGTATGGGAAAAATTGCAATTATAACAGACAGTAACAGTGGTATTACGCAGGATGAAGGAAGAAAACTGGGAATCTCTGTTCTGCCTATGCCTTTTTATATTAACGATGTGATGTATCTGGAAGGAATCACTCTTTCACAGGAAGCTTTTTATGAACGTCTGAAAAATGATGAATCCATATCTACTTCACAGCCGAGTCCGGCTGAAGTATGTGGTTTATGGGATAATCTGCTGGAAGAGTATGATGAGATTGTACATATTCCGATGTCCAGTGGACTGAGTGCGTCCTGTGATACAGCTACCATGCTTGCCAGAGATTACGATGGCAGAGTGCAGGTTGTTAATAACCAGAGAATCTCAGTTACGCAGCGTCAGTCAGTACTTGATGCAATAGCATTAAGAGATGCAGGAAAGAATGCGGCAGAGATTAAAGAAAAACTGGAAGAAGAGAAGATGGAGTCAAGTATCTATATTACTCTGGAAACTTTGAAATATCTGAAAAAAGGTGGAAGAATCACTCCGGCTGCAGCTGCGATCGGAACAGTTCTGAATCTGAAACCTGTTCTTCAGATCCAGGGAGAGAAGCTTGATGCATATGCAAAAGTGCGAGGTAAGAAGCAGGCAAAGAGAGTTATGATGAAAGCAATGCAGGAAGACTGGGATACACGTTTTAAGAAATATGTAGAATCCGGTGAGATGTGTCTGCAGATGGCCTATGCAGGAAACAAAGAAGAGGCCGAGGAATTCAAAAAAGAAGTTCAGGCAGCATTTCCTGGAATAGATATCCATATGGATCCACTTTCTTTAAGCGTTGCATGCCATATCGGACATGGAGCACTTGCTGTTGCATGCGCAAAGAAAGTAACTGTATAAAATAAGGAGTCAGAAAAATGAAAAAACTTATGGAATTAATGGCAGAAGAACTTGCTTCTGCTTTTGAAAAAGCCGGATACAATCCGGAATACGGTAAAGTTACCGTTTCCAACAGACCGGATTTATGTGAATTTCAGTGCAATGGAGCCATGGCAGGAGCCAAAGCATATAAGAAAGCACCATTTATGATCGCAGATGATGTAGTTGAACATCTGAAAGACAGTCAGATCTTTGCAATGGCAGAAGTTGTGAAGCCGGGATTTATCAATCTGCAGGTTAAAGAAGAATTTCTTGCTGATTACCTGAAGAAAATGGCAGCAGATGAGAAATATTCTGTAAAAACAGCTGAGAAACCGAAGACGATCATTATCGACTACGGCGGACCGAATGTTGCAAAACCACTTCATGTAGGTCATCTTCGTTCTGCAATCATTGGGGAAAGTATCAAACGTATCGGACGTTTTGTCGGACACAAAGTGATCGGTGATGTACATCTTGGAGACTGGGGACTGCAGATGGGGCTGATCATTACAGAACTGAAACACCGCAAGCCGGAACTGGTTTATTTTGACGATACTTACGAAGGAGAATATCCGAAGGAAGCACCGTTTACCATATCAGAGCTTGAGGACATCTATCCGACAGCCAGCGGCAAGTCAAAATCAGATGAGAGCTTCAAGGAAGCAGCACTTCTTGCCACAAAGGAGCTTCAGGGAGGCAGGAGAGGCTATCAGGCACTGCTTTCACACATCATGAATGTCTCTGTAACAGACCTTAAGAGAAATTACGAGAATCTGAACGTTCATTTTGAGCTGTGGAAGGGCGAGTCGGATGCGCAGCCATATGTACCTGGGATGGTTGAAATGATGAAGGAAAAGGGCTTTGCACATATGAGTGAGGGCGCTTTGGTTGTGGATGTGAAGGAGGATACAGATACAAAGGAGATTCCGCCATGTATCATCCTAAAGTCTGACGGAGCCTCACTTTACAGCACTACAGACCTTGCAACACTTGTTATGCGTATGAAGGAGAACAACCCTGACCGTGTGATTTATCTGGCAGACGCACGTCAGTCAATGCACTTTATCCAGGTGTTCCGCTGCGCAAGAAAGACAGGCATAGTACCTGATACTACAGAGCTTGTACATATCGGCTTTGGAACCATGAATGGCAAGGACGGCAAGCCTTTCAAGACAAGAGACGGTGGAGTAATGCGTCTTGAGTACCTCCTCAAGGAAATTGACGATGAGATGCTCAATAAGATTAAGGAAAACCAGAAGGAAAAAGAGAATTTAAATATTGACGAGGCGGAGGCTGAGCAGACAGCCAAAACTGTAGCGCTTGCAGCAGTCAAGTATGGTGATTTGTCTAATCAGGCGAGCAAGGATTACATCTTTGATATCGACAGATTCACATCCTTTGAGGGTAACACAGGTCCATATATCCTTTATACAATCGTGCGTATCAAGTCAATCCTCTCAAAGTATGAGGCAAAGGGTGGCGACATCAGCGCATTGAAGGATGCAATCATGCCGGCAGTCAATGCAGGACAGAAGAATCTCATGCTCTCTCTGGCAAAGTTCAATGCTACAATTGAGAGTGCATACGAGGAGTCTGCACCACACAAGATATGTGCATACATCTACGAGCTTGCCAACGCATTCAACGGCTTCTACCATGACACAAAGATTCTTTCTGAGGAGAATGAAGAGCTTAAGAAGTCATATATTTCCTTGCTTGTGCTCACAAAGGAGATACTTGAGGCTTGTATCGATATGCTTGGATTCTCAGCTCCTGACAGGATGTAAAAAATAATAATTTTCACGTTCTAAAACAATTGGACATGTAATATAAATAGGACATAGATGATTTATCAGAATCGTCTGTGTCCTTTTTTTAATTTGAATAACAGTCGGTGGCAGGTCGGGATAGGGAGTGAAAAATATGGATATAATTGATTATCTGCCACAAAAGATGAAGGCTGAGGCAGAAGCGTACATGCCGTGTGGTCTGGAGGAAATCAGGGTGCGCGCCGGAAAGCAGGTGCAGTATATGTTTGCGGGAGGATGTAGAGCCGGTGTGTATATCTCACATAGCGATATTGAGGAGATGATAAATTATCTGAGCGGATATTCATTCCACGCGATAGCACCGCAGCTTGCAGCAGGCTATTTTACAGTGGAGGGAGGTCATCGTGTGGGAATTGCAGGGCAGATGGGCTGCGATGGAGGAAAGGTTACAGCAGTCAGTGAGATAGCGTCCTTAAATATCAGAATTGCCCATCAGATAAGGGACGTTGCAATGCCACTGATGCCTTATATCCGGGATGAAAACAGCATTTTCAATACATTGGTTATATCACGGCCGGGAGAAGGAAAAACAACATTTTTAAGAGACTGCATAAGGATACTTTCAGATGGCTGTGACGGAAAAAATGCACTTAAGGTGTCGGTGGTTGATGAGCGCTCGGAGATAGCAGCGTGCTACTTGGGAGTGGCTCAAAACG
>ENA-OPCI01000772-OPCI01000772.1-human-gut-metagenome-genome-assembly--contig:-NODE-772-length-20444-cov-10.085782_pt1 | contig 20444 bp, 14 predicted proteins | sample MGYA00241564_ERZ501479 | MGnify/ENA primary metagenome ERZ501479 (study PRJEB25962, sample SAMEA2042630) | human gut metagenome | biome: human gut; feature: human-associated habitat; material: faeces...
ATCCAAGTGGAGGATCTGGCGGCTTATGTGGATTACCCCATCTGCAAAATGCTCATCACGCTGGACCCCGCCCGCCGCGACGAAGTCTGCGCCGAGGGGAAAAAGCGGTTTGAGGGGCAGATCGACCTGTACCCCTCCAGCCCGTTCTTCATCGAGGCCGTGCCGCTGGGCGTCGCCAAGGACGTCAGCCTGGGGGCTTTGCTGGAGAAGATGGGGCTGACCTGCGAAAATCTCATGGCCTGCGGCGACGGCCTGAATGACCGCTCCATGCTGGCCTTTGCCGGCACGGGCGTTGCCATGCGGAACGCTGAGGACGCCGTGAAAGCGGTGGCCAGCGATGTGACCACCGCCGACAACAACCACGACGGCGTGGCCGAAGCCATCGAGAAGTTTATTTTGGACTGAGAGGGACGACACAACAATGCCGCAGCGCAATCTGGTTTTATTCGATTTGGAGTGGAACATCGGCTACCAGCCGTATCCGTTCAACTATCACGGGGTGCAGCAGACATTCCGGGGCGAGATCATTGAGATCGGCGCGGTGAAGATCGACGAGGACGCCAATGTCCTGGATACGTTCTCCATCCACCTCCGGCCCCGCATTTTCCGCAAATTACAGCACCACATCGCCAAGGTGACGGGCCTGACCCAGGCCGACCTGGACCGGGGCGAGCCCATCGTGCAGGGGCTGCGCCGCTTTATGAAGTGGTGCGGCCCGGATGCCGAGTTTGCGGAGTGGGGCATGGACGATGTGCCGGTGCTCAAGCAGAATCTCTTCCTGTGCAATCTGGATGAGAGCCGCCCGACCGTCTGGTATGATCTGCAGCAGGTCTTCCTGCGGGAGCATCCCCGCAAGGAGGGCGAGGGGATGACGCTGGAGAGTGTCGTCACCCGGATGGGGATTCCGATGGATCGCCCGTTCCACGATGCCCTGTCCGACACGCTCTACACCGCCGATGTCTGCCGCAAGCTGGACCTGCGGGCCGGGCTGGCGGCCTACCCCACCGAGGACGAGGCCCTGCACCAGAGCCTCTGCCCGGCCCCCGGCGATTACCGGGATTTCAAAGTCTTCCGCGGCTATGTGGAGCCATCTACCTGGCGCATGGATCCCGCCATCAGCGTGGCGCGGTGCCCGGTGTGCGGAGAAGATCTGACCCCGGACGAGATCTGGCTGAAAAAGGGCAGCAACAGCTGGTATACGCTGGCCCAGTGCCCCCGCTGCCAGGGCAGCGGCAACGAGGCAGGCAAGGGCGTCCTGCAGCGGTACAAGCTGGCCCGGCGGGACGGCCTGCACTGGAGTTTTGCCCGCTGCGTGCAGGTGCCGGACGACGCGGGCCTGGCCCGCTGGCACAAGCAGCGCACCCAGCAGATCGAGCGGATGCGTGCCCGGGCCGAAAAGCAGGCGGAAGAAGCCGCCAAAAACGCCGCGAAATAAGAAAATTTTGCAGGAAAACCCACCGTTCTTCCGTAACAAAAGGAGAGGACGGGCGCAAAAAGGCAAAAACGCTCAAATTCTGTTCATAGCCCCGTCATAGAATTTGGATATACTAGCTGCATAGAATGTGCGAGACGGGAAAGGATGAACGCGTGATGGACTGGACATGGTTCCACCAGCTGGGGCAGCTGGAGTTCTGGGAGGGCCTGCTGGCCGGGTTTGAGGATCTGGGCCCGCTGGTGCCCATCCTGCTGGCAGCGGTGGAGTCGTTTTTCCCGCCGCTGCCGCTGGTGGCCATTGTGGCCCTCAATGTGGCGGCTCACGGCGGGGTGCTGGGCTTTTTGTACAGCTGGATGGGGGTGGCCGCAGGCGGCACCATCATGTTCCTGCTCTGGCGGCGGGTGTTCAAGCGGTTTTTCTGGAAGCTGGCCAGCCGCTCCCGCAAGCTGGAACGGGCGCAGCAGTGGGTGAACCACTTTGATACGGCGTCCCTGTTTATGCTGGCCCTGCTGCCCTTTGCGCCCACTTCGTTCATGCACTTTGCCTTTGGCATGTCGGACATGGACGAGGGCCACTATCTGCGCACCGTGCTGCTGGGCAAAGGTGCCATGGTTGGCATGATGGCCGTGTTCGGACAATCGCTGCTGAGCAGCCTGCGCAACCCGGGGTATCTGGTGCTGGCCATTGCCATCTGGGGCGGAATGTACTGGGTGAGCAAGCAGTTCTGCAAGAAGCACGATATCAACTGAAAAGCGGTGCAGCCCAATGGAGTGATGGCTTACAGTGTTGTCGGATCTCCGGCAGAAAAGACTCCAATAGATCAGATGAGATAGAAGCGGACTGCTTCGGAAAAACAAAAAAAGACAGACTTTTCACACAAGAAAGTCTGTCTTTTTTTTTGTGGAAAATAAGGAAAGAACCCGAAACTTCCATCACGATTTGCGAGAATTGAATCACAAAAGTCGATGGAATGCCAAACAGGGATGTGATATATTAGTTTCGGAGTTACAAAAAAGTGAACATAAAAAACTTACAATAAAAAATACAATTGTGCATTGTGACTTGCTTCTTTGGACTTTTAGAAGCCGAGAAAGAACTTGCATGAAATCCTTGAATCATTTCAGGGCGCGAGCAAAGCCCTTGAAAGGATCATTTTTCAAACAGAAAGGAGGATCCTGTTACACGATCGACCATCACAGAAATTGAAACTGGATTTGAAAAGGAGAAGAACGATGAACCGTGTTGTGAAAACGACTATTGCTTCCGCTCTGGTGCTGTCTATGGCATTGAGCGGAACGACTGCCGCGATGGCAGCGGCACCAGCAGAGGAAGAAAACTGCATCTCGGCAGCTTCCATTGCGAATTGGGCAGAAAATACCAGAATCAAACTGTTCAATAAGAGCGTCTATGCCAAGTACAACCCAGGCGTTACCGTCGAGAAAGACGAGAACTCGCCCACTGGTTATACCGTCACTTTTATTTACAAAGAGCAGAAGAGCTATACTTCCAACGCTGGTCTGACGATCAATACGACGGAAAACCCGCTGACCAAGGTGGAGCTGTACAGTGATTGCTTTATGCTGTTCGACCCGGCCAGTGGTACGGCAGGCAGCATTGACGCTTCTCTGGCCTCCACTCCATATCAGTATGCAGCAGGTCTGGCTCCCGCCGGCGGCAACGGTGATACCACTTACTATGTGGAATTGGAAAAATTTGCGGATGGCCGCTGGGGAGTACAGATGCCGCTGTCAAGCGGCGCGTTCGTCTATAACTTCCGTGTGACTGCAGCGAATGGCGATCAGATCGCGCGGCTGGACGATCCCATCAATCCGACGATGACCAACTCGGCAACGGGGATCCACAGTCTGTCCAGTATGGTCTATGTCCCGTATGATACGGCCAAGCAGGGCACCAGTGAGTGGGCAGACCGCTCGGTGGAACTGCCGCAGGCGGATGCAAGCAAGCGCGGAACGGTACAGACCGTTTCTTACATCGGGGCAGACGGCACGGAGCATGGTCTGGCCGTGTATCTGCCAGCGGGTTATGATGCAAACCGCACAGAGCCTTATAAAGTGCTGTATCTGTCTCATGGTACGTCCGGTGATATCTATGGTGACGAGCTGCGCTGGATGAATGAGGGCGACGTGCCCAATATTTTGGACAACCTGATCGCGGAGGGAAAGACAGAGCCGTTTATCGTTGTCACAATGAACAACCAGCAGTATGGTCAGGGGGCAGGCCACTCCGGACCCAATTGGAAGTACTCTGACATCGAGACAGATCAGATCCATTATATCATGCCCTATGTGGAGAGCCACTATCATGTCAGCACCACGGCAGAGGGTCGTGCTTATGCAGGTTTGTCCATGGGCGGCTCTACCACTAGTAATATGCTGATGCACCATACAGAACTGTTTGGCTACTATGGCGTCTGGAGCTACGCGAATGTGGATGGTTCTTTTGGCGGCGTAGCGGGCATTACCGATCCGGGCGTGCGCGAGCATCTGTCTTCTCTGACGGTGAAGCCGAAGATCATGCTTGCTGCCGGAAACTGGGACTTTGGCCAGGAGCCTGTTAAGACCTTTGGCAAAAATCTGAGCGAACTGGGTCTGGACTATACCTATCTGCAGGTGCCCGCCGCCCATGACTGGGAGTGCTGGCAGCTGACCTTTGCAAATGCAGCAGAGAACTTCCTGTGGAAATAATTTTGGACAGAATAGAAAAAGCAAATGATAAAAAGGGGCTGTTGCGTTTTTTGCAACAGCCCCTTTTCAGGTCTGATCAATTCTCGGCCAGGTTGCCGGTGTAGAGCTGATAGTACTTGCCTTTCTTGGCGATCAGCTCATCATGGCTGCCGCGCTCAATGATGCGGCCCTGCTCCAGGACCACGATGCAGTCTGCATTGCGGACCGTGGACAGGCGGTGGGCGATGACGAAGCTGGTGCGGCCGTACATCAGGCCGTCCATGCCGCGCTGGACCAGCGCCTCGGTGCGGGTATCAATGGAGGAGGTTGCCTCGTCCAGGATCAGCACCGGCGGGTCAGCGACCGCGGCACGGGCGATGGCCAGCAGCTGGCGCTGGCCCTGAGACAGGTTGGCACCGTCGCCGGTCAGCATGGTGTTGTAACCATCCGGCAGGCGCTGGATGAAGCCATTGGCGTTGGCCAGCTTGGCGGCCGCGATGCACTCCTCATCCGAGGCGTCCAGACGGCCATAGCGGATGTTCTCCATGACCGTGCCGGTAAACAGGTGGGTATCCTGCAGCACGATGCCCAGAGAGCGGCGCAGGTCGCTCTTTCGGATCTTCTGGATGTTGATGCCGTCGTAGCGGATCTTGCCGTCCGAGATATCGTAGAAGCGGTTGATGAGGTTGGTGATGGTGGTCTTGCCGGCACCGGTGGAGCCGACAAAGGCGATCTTCTGGCCCGGGCGGCCGTACAGGTTGATGTCGTGCAGGACGGTCTTCTCGGGCACATAGCCGAAATCAACCCCCGTAAAGGTGATGTCACCGGCCAGCTTGTGGTAGGTGGTGGTGCCGTCGTGGTGGGGGTGCTTCCAGGCCCAGATGCCCGTCCGCTCCTTGGTCTCCACGAGGTTGTCGTCCCGGTCGTACTTGGCGTTGACGAGGGTGACATAACCCTCATCGGCCTCGCTGGGCGCATCCATCATCTTGAAGATACGCTCGGCACCGGCCAGCGCCATGATGATGCTGTTGGCCTGCATGGACACCTGGCTGATGGGCATGTTGAAGCTCTTGTTCAGGGCCAGGAACGCCATGACAGTGCCCAGCGTCATGCCGCCCACATTGCCCACGGCCATGGCCGCGCCCACCAGAGCGCAGACGGCGTAGCTCACGTTGCCCAGCTGGGCCGTGACGGGCATGATGATGTTGGCATAGCTGTTGGCCTGCTTGGCGCTGTCTTTCAGCTTATCGTTCAGCTCCCGGAAACCGGCCAGAGCTTTCTGCTCGTGGGTGAACACCTTGACGACTTTCTGGCCCTCCATCATTTCCTCGATGTAGCCGTTCAGCTTGCCGAGGTCACGCTGCTGGGCGATGAAGTATTTGCCGCTCTGGGAGGTGATCTTCTTGGTGGTGAAGAGCATCAGGGCTACCATCAGCATGGTGACGACGGTGAGACGGATGTCCAGCATACACATGCTGACAAAGACGGAAACGATGGTAATGGCGCTGGAGATGAGCTGCGGGATGCTCTGGCTGAGCATCTGGCGCAGGGTGTCCACATCGTTGGTGTAAACGGACATGATATCGCCGTGGGGGTGCTGGTCAAAATACTTGATGGGCAGGCTCTCCATGTGGGTGAAGAGCTGGACGCGCAGGTTGCGCAGGGTGCCCTGGGTCACGTTGACCATGATGCGGGAATTACACCAGGCGGCTATGATGCCCACCAGATAGATGCAGCCCACCTTGAGCAGAGCGCCCAGCAGGGGAGCAAAATCAGGGTTGGCCTGCTGGGTCATGGGGACGATGTAATCGTCCACCAGCGTCTGCAAAAACAGGCTGGCCTGCACATTTGCCATGGCACTTGCCACGATGCAGAACAGCACGATGATGCAGTGGGGCAGGTAGTGCCTGAATACCTCACCCATGATCCGCTTGAGCAGCTTGCCCGGGTTCTCTACTTTGGGGCGCGGGCCGCCGACGCCGCGGGGGCCGGGGCCGTGAACCACTTTTGCTTTTTCCTGTGCCATTACTGCTCACCTCCCTGCTTGTCGAAGTCGCCGCTGCCCTGGGTCTGGCTGTTGTAGACTTCCTGATAAATGGCGTTGGTCTTCAGCAGTTCCTCATGAGTGCCCAGGCCGTTGATCTGGCCGTTGTCCAGCACCAGGATGCGGTCAGCATCCTGCACCGAGGAGACGCGCTGTGCAATGATGATCTTGGTGGTGCCGGGGATCTCTTCCCGGAAGGCCTTGCGGATCTTGGCGTCCGTGGCGGTATCCACGGCGCTGGTGGAGTCATCGAGGATCAGGACCTTGGGTTTGCGCAGCAGGGCGCGGGCAATGGTCAGGCGCTGCTTCTGGCCGCCGGAGACGTTGCTGCCGCCCTGCTCGATCCAGGTGTTGTACTGATCGGGGAAGCGCTCGATGAATTCATCGGCGCAGGCCAGCTTTGCCACCCGGATGCACTCTTCCTCGCTGGCGTTCTCGTTGCCCCAGCGCAGGTTATCCAGGATGGTGCCGGAGAACAGCACGTTCTTCTGCAGTACCATGGAGACCTCATGGCGGAGGACATCAAGGTTGTAATCTTTCACGTCCACGCCGCCGACCTTGACGGTGCCGGTCTCGGCGTCGTACAGGCGAGGAATGAGCTGGACCAGGCTGGATTTCGCGCTGCCTGTGCCGCCGATGATGCCCAGCGTTTCGCCGGGTTTGATGGAGAACGTGATATCATTCAGCACCGGCTGGCCGGAGCCGTGCTTATACTGAAAGGAAACATGCTCAAACTCAATGGAGCCGTCGGCCACCTGCTGCACGGGGTTCTTGGCCGGGGGCAGGTCCGTCTTCTCGTCCAGCACTTCCACGATACGCTTGGCGGAAGAGGCGGACATGGAGATCATGACGAACGCCATGCTCAGCATCATCAGAGCCATGAGAACGTTCATGATGTAGCCGAACAGGGCGTTGAGCTGGCCGGTGGTGATGGCACCGTGCAGGACATACTTGGCGCCGAACCAGCTCAGGGCGATGTTGCAACCGTAAACGGCGGTGAGCATGGCGGGGTTATTGAAGCTCAGGCGGCTCTCCGCGTTGACGAACTGGTTGTACAGGCTCTCGCAGGCCTTGGTGTACTTCTCGTTTTCAAAGCCCTCGCGGACAAAGCTCTTGACCACGCGGATGGCCGAAACGTTCTCCTGCACGGAGGCGTTCAGGTTATCGTAGTTTTTGAACACGCGGTCAAAAATTTTGAACGTGGGCACCATGATGGATGCCAGCACCGCCAGCAGGAATGCCATGGCCACCACAAAGATCAGGGCCAGCGGGCCGCCGATCATGCAGGACATGAACAGGGCAAACACCAGATGCACCGGGGCGCGCACGCACATCCGCTCGATCATCTGGAACGCGTTCTGCACGTTGGTCACGTCGGTGGTCATACGGGTGACAAGGCCGGCGGTGGAGAATTTGTCGATGTTGGAGAACGAGTAATGCTGGATGCTCTCATACATGGCGTCGCGCAGATTGCCTGCAAAGCCCGTGGAAGCATCGGCGGCAAAGCGGCCCGCCAGCACACCCAGCAGCAGCGCGAAAGCGGCCACCAGGAACGTGAGCAGACCATATTTGAGGATGGCGTTCATATCGCTCTTCTCGATGCCCTGATCGATGATGAACGCCATGATGGTGGGAAGCAGGATATCCATGATCGCTTCCAGCGCGGAAAGGAGCGGCGTCACGATGGCAGAGCGTTTGTACTCGCCCAGATGTGACGCTAACTTTTTGATCATCTGTAGTTTCCTCCTGTGATTGATTTTGTTTGGTACAGAACAATTCTATACAGAACTTTTTGAATGTCAATGCAATTCAAAAAGGTTTCGGAAAAAGTTCATATTTGTGAATCATTCAGCCCGTTCTTGAGTTTGTTGAGCAGTCGGAGCAGCTCGGTGTTTTCTTCCTCTGTCAACAGCCCAGCTACAAATTCGTCGGTCTGATGGAGGGAGAGCATGGTCTTTTCGTGGAATTCCAGGCCTTTGGCTGTCAGCACCAGCATTTTGAGCCGGGCGTCCTGGGGGACGCTCTGGCGCTCAATGTAGCCTTTGCGCTCCATCAGCTGCAGAATGTTGGTCACGGTGGAGCGGGTAATGGAAAAATCCCGCTCGATGTCCCGCTGGAAGACCGGCTCACTCTGATGGGAGTAGAGATATTCCACGATCCACCCATGCATGGGCGTGCCCTGTTCCAGCCCGTTTGCCCGGGAGAACGCGTTGATCTTGCGGAAGATGAGGTTGTTTACCCGGCGGATCTGGGCCGGGATGACCTGCGGCGGCTCCCAGGGCGGGTTGTCGTGGGGAGGGCAGCAGCCGGGATGCACTGTTTTAAAATCGGTCAACATAAGAATCACCCTTTGGATCGTTTTGAAATGGAACTGTTTCAAATAAAACTGTTCGATACGGTACAATTATAGGCGTGAGAAAGGAAATGTCAAGAGAAAAAGCTCCCCAGCGGGGAGCTTTTTCTCTGAAAATATCGTTATTGTGCTTTCTGGCCCTGCAAAATCGCCATGACGATCTCGGGTTTGTTGGTCACGATGATCTCCGGGTTCTGCTTGAGGACACTGCGCAGGTCCCGGCGGCTCTCGTCGCCCACGGGCCAGGGGGCCACATGGTAGCCCATCTCCACCGCGCGCTGGAGCAGGGTGGTGTCCCGGAAGCAGACGTGGTACTCCGGGCCGACATAGTCCAGCGGGAAATCAAACTGGGAGACATACTTGAGCATATCGGTCTGGTAATAGTACTGTTGTAAGATCTCCACCAGGTTTTTGCCCGGGTAGTTGGAGGAGAGGGCGGTCAGGCGGTCATTGAGGTAGCGCACCAGCAGGCCGTTCTCCTCGTCCACCGAGTCCGGGTTCTCCACGATGGAGACGGCCTTTTCCAGCCCCTGCGGGCCGGAGAGCTCTTCCAGCAGCGGGTCGCCGTTGGTCAGACCCAGATCTTCCCACAGGGCTGTGGGCGGGCAGAGGGAGGACTCCGTGTTCAGAAACAGGGCGGCGGTGCGGATCTCGGGCCGGATCTCCTTGATGCGGCCCAGCAGGCCGTACTGGAACGAGGTGAGGATGACTTTATCCTCCATGTGCGCATTGACCACCGCGTCGATGACCCGCTCCGGGAAATCGGCATCCCGGTCCAGATAGGGCTTGAGCTCAATGTGCATCATCTTCATGTCTTTGCCGATGTCCAGCACTTCCTCGATGGTGGGAATCTTCTCGCCCTCGTACTCGGGGCTCTTCCACTTGCCAAAGTCCAGCTGGCGCAGCTCGTCAAAGGTCATATCGTAGATATCGCCCTTGACGCCGGTGTGCGCATCGGTGAAGAAATCGTGGGCAATGACCAGCTTGTGGTCCTTGGTGAGCTGGACATCGCACTCGAAGCCGTCGGCACCCAGCTCCTTGGCCAGCCGGAACGACGCCAGTGTGTTTTCCGGTGCCAGGTTGGAGGCACCGCGGTGTGCTATGATGAGGGGACGCATACAACTGCTCCTTATATTACAATGATTTGATCGCAATTCTAAAAATATCGTATCACGAAACGACATATTGCGAGATGCAAACCAACGATGTTGCCAACGCGTTCAAAAGTTGGTTTGCCATACATTGTCTCATCATACACGTTTTTATGGGCGGCGTCAATCAACAAAATGTGAATTTTATTTGGTTTGCAAAACCGCGCTCAGGCCAGGTCCTCGCCGTCCGACGCGATGACCTTTTTGTACCAGTAAAAGCTGTCTTTCCGGCTCCGCTTGAGGGTGCCGCTGCCGTCGTTGTCCTTATCCACATAGATGAAGCCGTAGCGCTTTTTCATCTCACCGGTGGAGGCGGAGACCAGGTCGATGGGGCCCCAGGTGGTGTAGCCCATCAGGGGCAGGCCGTCCTCATGGATGGCTTTTTCCATCTGCTCAATGTGGGCCCGCAGGTAGTCGATGCGGTAGCTGTCGTGGATGGAGCCGTCCGGTTCCACGGTGTCCACGGCACCCAGGCCGTTCTCCACCACAAAGAGCGGCTTCTGGTAGCGGTCGTACAGGCTATTCATGGTGATGCGCAGGCCCACCGGGTCGATGGCCCAGCCCCACTCGCTGGCCTTGAGGTAGGGGTTGCGGGCAGCCCCGGTCACGGCGTTGCCGTCGGCATCGCCCAGCAGGGTCTTGTCCATCGTGATGCAGCGGCTGGAATAGTAGCTGAACGAGATGAAGTCCACTACGCCCTCTTTCAGCAGGGCCTCGTCGCCCGGCTCCATCCGGAGCTGGATGCCGGCCCGCTCCATCTTCTTTTTGGCCCAGACCGGGTATTCGCCCCGGGACTGGACATCAATGAAGAAATAATTGTCCCGGTCGGCGTCGGCCGCGGCCTGCACATCGGCGGGGGCACAGGTGCGTGGGTAATACTGGCCTGCCGCCAGCATACAGCCCACCATGGCCCCGGGCATCAGCTTGTGGGCCAGCTGGACGGCCCTGGCGCTGGCCACCAGCTCATGGTGGGCGGCCTGGTATTTGGTCTGCAGCACGTTTTCACCCGGCTCAAACAGCAGGCCGGCCCCCATAAAGGGCATGTGGAGCAGCATGTTGATCTCATTGAACGTCAGCCAGTATTTCACCTTGCCCGCAAAGCGGCGGAACAGCACCTCGCAGTAGTGGGTGTAGGCGTCCACCATCCGGCGGTCTTTCCAGCCGCCGTATTTTTGGATGAGTGCAATGGGGGTGTCGAAGTGGCAGAGAGTGACCAGCGGCTCAATGCCGTATTTGTGACACTCGTCAAAAAGGCTCTCGTAAAATTTCAGCCCCTCCTCGTTGGGCTCGGCATCGTCGCCGTGGGGCAGGATGCGGGTCCAGGCGATGGAGAGCCGGTAGCATTTGAAGCCCATCTCCGCAAAGAGGGCGATGTCCTCTTTATAATGGTGGTACATGTCGATGGCCTCATGGGAGGGGTAAAAGTGCCCGGCGTCACAGTCCAGCATCTTCAGTGTGCCCATGGCCACGGGGAAGCGATCAGGGCCGAACGGTACCACATCCACGCTGGACAGGCCCCGCCCGCCCTCGTTGTATGCGCCCTCGCACTGGTTGGCGGCGGTGGCACCGCCCCATAAGAAATCCTTTGGAAATCTGCCCATAAAAATGCCCTCCTGTTTGTGAAAAATTCTTCTGCTACCACTATACCCCATCTCCCGGCGGCGTGTCCAGTCACGCTTTGTACAAAAATCGGCCCGCGGTTTTGGCACTGCTGGCCGGGAAAACCAGGGGAAAGTACGACTTTTATCGTCGATACGACGAAAAACGAGGCTGATTTTTAGCAATTTTCACGAAGAAAACCGAAAAATGAGGGCATTTTCCTTGGATTCTGTTTCTTCCAAACGGACAGGTTCTGTGATAAGATATTGATGGAAGCTGAAAACAAAACCCCTCTGTCCCCTGCGGTGACACCTCCCCTGACAGGGGTGACCCTGGCGTACCGCAAGGCTTTCTCTCTTTGCCAAAGGCTCTCCGGACAGGAGAGCTGGCGCGAAGCGACGGAGAGGGTTACACAAGAAATAGGAGTGTTTTGCTATGACAGAGTTTAAGCCCATCAAGGAAGGCAAAGTCCGCGAAATTTACGACAATGGCGACAGCCTCATCATGGTTGCCACGGACCGCATCTCTGCGTTTGATTACATCCTGAAAAATAAGATCACCAATAAGGGCAAAGTGCTCACCCAGATGAGCAAGTTCTGGTTTGATTACACCCGTGATGTGGTGCCCAACCACCTCATCAGCGTGGACAATAAGGATATGCCGGAGTATTTCCAGCAGTCCGAGTTTGAGGGCAAGTGCACCATGTGCCGCAAGCTGACCATGCTGCCCATCGAGTGCATCGTGCGCGGCTACATCACCGGCAGCGGCTGGGCCAGCTACCAGGAGAACGGCACTGCCTGCGGCATCAAGCTGCCCGAGGGCCTGAAAGAGTCCCAGAAGCTGCCGGAGCCCATCTACACCCCCTCCACCAAGGCAGAGCTGGGCGACCACGATGAGAACATCACCTTTGAGCAGAGCATCACCGTGCTGGAAAAGCTCTTCCCCGGCAAGGGCGAGGAGTACGCCACCAAGCTGCGGGACAACACCATTGCCCTGTACAAGAAGTGCGCTGAGTATGCCCTGAGCCGCGGCATCATCATTGCCGACACCAAGTTTGAGTTCGGCCTGGATGAAGAGGGCAATGTGATCCTGGGCGACGAGATGCTCACCCCGGATTCCTCTCGCTTCTGGCCGCTGGAGGGCTACGAGGCAGGCCACGGACAGCCCTCGTTCGACAAGCAGTTTGTCCGCAACTGGCTCAAGGCCAACCCCGACAGCGATTTCAACCTGCCGCAGGACATCATTGACAAGACCATTGCCAAGTATGAGGAAGCCTATGAGATGCTCACGGGCAAGAAGCTGTAAGAACTGCTGATTTTCAAAAACAAACTTTCAACCGCAAAGCACCCGCCCTGTGGAAAACAGAGCGGGTGCTTTTGGCGTAAAAAGTTTCGTTTTGCAGAAAAATCACTTCTTTTGTTGCGCGGCGGGGGGCGGCGTGCTACAATAGCCAAGGTGAAATGGGGTGCGCGGCAAAACACCCTGCAAAAAACGGTGAAACGAGGAGAACGCCCCGCCGGGGCGCTGAAAGGAAAAACGGTATGGAACACAATAAGCGGGAAAAGATCATGGCGTACGTCAGCCAGTACGCGATCATCACCCTGAGCATCACCATCATGAGCGTTGGTGTGTATTTCTTCAAATTCCCCAATAACTTCGTCTTTGGCGGTGTGACCGGCGCGGCAGCTCTGGTGGCAAAGCTGACCCCCCTCTCGGCCTCGGCGTTCTCGTCCTGGGCCAACATGATCCTGCTGGTGGTGGGCCTCATCTTCCTGGGCAAAAAATTTGCCATGACCACAGGCTATGCCTCGGTGGTCATGTCGGCGGAGCTGATGTTCCTGGAAAAGTTCTTCCCCATGCACGGCTCCCTCTCCAACCAGCCCATGCTGGACCTGCTGTTTGCCATCGCTCTGCCGGCCATTGCCTCGGCCCTGCTCTTCAATGTAGGTGCTTCCTCGGGCGGCACGGACGTCATTGCCCTCATCGTGGAAAAATACACCCATATCCACAGCATCGCCGTAGCCCTTTTCCTCACCGACCTGTTCATGGTGGTGGCGGCCTGCTTCGTCTTTAACCTGTACACGGCACTGTATTCGTTCGTGGGTCTGACCGTGAAATCGCTGGTCATCGACGCCGTGCTGGAGCGGATCAAGATGTGCAAGGCCATCCTCATCATCTGTGACGACAAAGATCCCATCTGTAATTTCGTCATGCGCAAGCTGGTGCGCGGCGCTACCTACACTCCCTGCTTTGGTGCCTACACCGATAAGCCCCATTATATGATCTACACCACCCTCACCAACCGGGAGGCCGGCCAGCTGCAGGAGTTTATCCATAAGGAAAACCTCAATGCGTTCATCTCCATGCTGAGTACCACCGAAGTGTTCGGCAAGGGTTTCAATCATGCGTAAAAAATCAGGGCCCCCGGCATATAGCCGGGGGCCCTGATCTTTTACGGCTTGCCATCTTTATCCATTCTTTTCCGAAATGGATGGAGATTGAAAGACGCGATTTCACAAAACGAGGTTTTGGGCGCATAATAGAAGCAGGAAAAGCGGATTTTCCCGCTTTGTAAGCGATGTTTTTGTGGGAGCGGACAGCGGAGCGGAAACGCGGACGGAAACCAGACATGAGAAAATGGAATATTTCTTGTGTTCAAGCGAAATTTTTGCTGTTTCTTAACGAATATTAAGGCTGCAGCTATGATTTCTGTAAGGTTGTAAGGCTATCATAGAATCATCAAGGGCGGCCACTGGGCCGCAAGAACGGTATATTAGAAGGGAACACCCACCAAGGAGGAAAAAGCATGGAGATCAAGAAAGCAGCAACTGCTGGCACTCTGGAATCCAGCGATTGCATGGTGACGGTGGAGCCGGGCGAGGGCAAAGTGGATTTCTCCCTCGAGAGCTCTGTCATCAACCAGTACGGCAACCAGCTGCGCAAGGTCGCACTGGAGACGCTGAAGAACCTGGACATTGATAACGTCCGCATCACCATTGTGGATAAGGGCGCGCTGGACTGCACCCTGAAAGCCCGCATTGAGGGTGCGGTCTTCCGCTCCGTCGATCAGTATGAGAATCTGCCCTGGGGAGGTGCCATTCGATGAACAATCCCAACAAGAAGCGCCTGCGCCGCACGATGATGTTCCTCAACGCGCAGAAGCCCGGCCTGATCAAGGACCCTTACATCTATAAGGCCGACTCCCTGATGCTGGATCTGGAGGACGCTGTGGCCGAGAACCAGAAAGATGTTGCCCGTTTCAGCCTGTATCACGCCCTGAAGACCGTGGATTACCGCGGTGCTGAGCGGGTCGTCCGTATCAACGGCCTGGACACTCCCTACTGGCGGGAAGACATCCGTGCCTGCGTGGCTGGCGGCTGCGATTCCATCCGCATCCCCAAGACCGAGCACGCTGAGGATGTGCACCGCGTGGCCCAGGCCATTGCCGAGGACGAGAAGACCTACGGCCGCCCCGAGGGCGAAGTCCTCATCATCGCCGCTCTGGAGTCTGCCCGCGGCGTGATGAACGCTCTGGAGATCTGCGAGAGCGATGAGCGCCTGTTCGGCATCGCTCTGTCCGGCGGCGACTACACCAAGGACCTGCAGACCCACATCACCGGCACCGGCATTGAGCTGATGGGTGCCCGCCAGCAGATGATCATTGCCGCCCGCGCGGCGGGTGTGCAGTGCTTCGACACCGTTTACACCGACCTGAAGGATATGGACGGCTTCCGCAAGGACGTGGAGAACATCCACCTGATGGGCTTCGATGGCAAGTCCATCATCAATCCTCGCCAGATCCCCATTGTCCACGAGATCTTTACGCCCACCCAGAAAGACATCATCTTTGCGGAAAAGGTCGTCAAGGAGATCGATTCCAAGAAAGCTCTGGGCATCGGTGTCTTCACCGTGGACGGCAAGATGATCGACATCGCCTTCTACGATGGCGCAAAGCGCACCATTGATCTGGCCAAGGCTTCCGGCGTGTATAAGGGGGATTTGTAATTATGATCAACGCAGTCGGCAGAGAAATTCCCGAAGAGATCCTGGAGCGCACCGGCAAAGAGGTCTTCCAGGGCAACAATTATAAAGACGGCAAGGCTTTCCAGAAAGCCAGCCCCAAGGTGACCCCCGTGATGCGCAATGACCACGACAAGATGGTCAAAGACATCCACGAGGCGCTGGTCAAGTGCAACGCCCACGACGGCATGACCGTCTCCTTCCACCACCACTTCCGCGAGGGCGACCTCGTGGTCTGCATGGTCATGGAAGAGATCCACAAAATGGGCATCAAGAACGTCACCCTGAGCGCAAGCTCTCTGGGCAAGGCTCATGACGCTCTGGTCCCCATGATCGAGGACGGTACCATCCTGAACATTGAGTCCTCCGGTGTCCGCGGCAAGATCGGCGATGCCATCTCTCACGGCAAGCTCAAGGGTCTGGCCACCATGCGCAGCCACGGCGGCCGTGTCCGCGCCATTGAGACCGGCGAGACCCACGTGGATATCGCATTCATCGGCGCGCCCAGCTGCGACGAGTACGGCAACTGCTCCGGCATGGGCGGCAAGACCAACTGCGGCGTCCTGAGCTATGCTTATGTGGACGCTGAGATGGCCGATTACGTTGTGGCTGTCACCGATTGTCTGGTGGCTTACCCCAACTACCCCGCTGAGATCAACCAGACCAAGGTGGATTACGTCTGCGTCGTGGATCAGATCGGCATCCCCGAGAAGATCGCTACCGGCGCTGCCAAGCCCACCACCGACCAGCGCAAGATCCTGATGGCAGAGTACTGCACCCAGGTCGTGGCCAACACCCCCTACTTCAAGGACGGCTTCTCCTATCAGACCGGTGTCGGCGGTGCATCCATCGCTTCCACCATCTCCCTGAGCAAGATCATGGAGGAGAAGAACATCCACATGGGTCTGGGTGTCGGCGGCCTGACCAAGCCCATGTGCGAGCTGCTGGACCGCGGCCTGGCACGCAAGCTGGTGGATACCCAGGACTTTGACCTGGACGCTGTCAATAACGTCCGCTCCAACCCCAATCATTTCCCCATCTCTGCGGGCGAGTATGCAAGCCCCATGAATAAGGGCGCCTTCGTCAACAAGCTGGATTACGTCATCCTGGCTTCTCTGGAAGTCGATACCCACTTCAACTGCAACGTTGTTGTTGGTTCCGACGGCATCATCACCGGTGCACAGGGCGGCCATCCCGATACCGCACAGGGTGCAAAGTGCACCATCGTCATCGCTCCGCTGCTGCAGGGCCGGATCCCCGCCATCTGCACCGATGTGACCACTGTCACCACCCCGGGCGAGAGCGTGGACATCGTTGTCACCGATTACGGCGTGGCGGTCAACCCTGCCCGCCCCGACCTGCTCAAGGCTCTGCAGGACGCTGACTGCGTGCCCCTGAAGACCATCGAGGAGCTGCGTGACATCGCTTACTCCATCGTCGGCGAGCCGGACAAGGTCCAGTTCGGGGACCGTGTGGTCGGTATCATTGAAGCACGCGACGGCACCATCATGGACGTCGTGCGCGAAGTCAAGCCTTTCTCTTTCCGCGAAGATTGAGTGTTCCCGCTCAGCGGTTCTTCTGCGGCCTGCCAACCGCAGCTTTCGGAATTGATTCACGGAAATTCCTTTCGCTCTTCTTCAACCCGCTGAGCAACTCAGACACACAATTTCATGCGATTCTCCTTTTAATGGTTTTGTGTTTTATACCGGCATAAAACCAAAAGCCCCCGGCTGCACCGCGCGCAGCCGGGGGCTTTCTATGTTGTAGTCTGTCAAATTTTATGCTACAATAAAAATACCGCCTGAAAAGGCGGTGAATAAGGTGCTGTCTGCATTGCAGGTGGTCATGCTTCCGTACCCTGCTCGTATGAATCGTTCCGATGGAATGAAACAGGCGAAGCCGGGAAAGGAACTTTTTTGAAAAAGCGAATCTTCCCGGAGCCTGCGCAGCAAAGGGGGGATGCCCAATGACTCTGCTGGAAATTCTGGCCCTGCTGACGTTTACTGTCACAGTGGCATACGAAACGATCGACGTTACGTTGAAGTTTTTGCAGTACATTGAGAGCAAGCATAACAAAAAAGATTGACCGCCAACGCCTTCCAACTCGTTCGGTCAATCTTTTTTGATTGCATAGAGTGCGGAAGCTGACCATTGCTGGACAGCACCTTTTCTATTTCTATTATAGCGGGATAACGCCACTTGTCAAGGCAGAGATCCCCAAGGGATGTTGTCAAAACAAAAAACTAAGGCACAAACCGATATCCGACGCCCCGGATGGTGATGATATGCTGGGGCGTACGGGCGTTGTCCTCGATCTTGCTGCGCAGGCGGTTGATGTACACCATGATGGCATTGTCGTCCACGGCGATCAGGTTGCCCCAGATCTGCTCGTAGATCATATCCTTGGTGAACACCTGCTGCGGGTGGCGGACAAAGAGCAGCAGGAGGGAGCGCTCTTTCTCCGAGAGGTTGAGCTCCACATTGTTTTTGTAAAACCGCATGGTGGTGGTGTCGCAGAGGAACGGCCCGCAGCTGATCTGCTGGCTGTTCTCCTGAGAGAAGCTCTTGCTCCGGCGGATGAGGGCTTTGACCTTGGCCCCTAAGATCTGCGGGCGGAACGGCTTGGTGACATAATCGTCAGCACCCAGCGAGAGGCCGTACATGAAATCGTAATCCTCGTTGCGGCCGCTGATGATGATGACCGGGGTGGTGACGCCGTTGCGGCGGATGGTCTGGATGACATCAAAGCCCTCCATATCGCCCAGGGTGATGTCCATTAAGATCATATCCAGCGTGTTGCTCTGCCGCGCGATGAGGTCCAGCGCCGCCGCGCCGCTGTTCACCACAAGGGGCTCCATCTCGTTGCTGACCATTACTTTGGATAAAAGTTTGCAAATTGCCGGATCATCGTCTACAATAAGAACATGGTAAGACATGGTTGCTTCACCGTACTTCCTCTGACCAAAACCGTCGAAAACTGACACTTGAAATTGATACTTAATTAACAGTATAACATTTTTAGCCGGGAAGAGCAAGAACCTGCCCGGCTGAAAGGAGAAACCGCCATGAAACCGAACAAGCCGAACGCGCAGGAAAAGCGCTCCACCCTGGAAACGCTCCACACCCTCTGGGTGCCAATGGCTGTAGGAGCCGTTCTTCTGGTCATGCTGGCCATTGTGGCAAATCTGGTCTGGAAAGATTACAGCACGGCCCTGATGGAAAGCCAGACCCGCCAGATGGAGCTGGTGGTGCAGAGCCTGGCCGACAGCATCGAGTTTTCGCTGGAGGAGTACCTCGACCGCCTGGACTCCGCGGTTGCCAAGGTGGAAGCAAACCCGGACGATAAGCCCACGGTGGCCCCCAGCGATACCCTGCGTGATCTCTGGCTGGAGGACAACGATGGCAGCATCGTTTACCGCTGCTACGGCATTACCGCCCTGAGCGATGTTCTCATTACCCGGTCAGAGGGCGTTTCTTACTGGCAGTACCACCGGGGCGATACCCATTATCTGGTACTGAAAAAAGCGGCGGGGAAGCAGAGCGTCTGCCTGGTGGTGGATTCCACCACCCTCTACAAGCAGCTGGTCTCGGACATCCGGGTGGGCACCAACGGCTATGTGATGATCAAAAACGCCAATGACATGGTGGTCATGCACCCGGAACCGGCCCAGTGGGGCATCCAGGTGGTGGATGGCCGCCAGAAGCTCTATGCCTACAAAGAGCTGGACCTGACCAGCCTGAGTGAGCTGCTCAAGGCCCAGCGGACACAGGACTCCGGTATCCGGGATTATTACTCCTACTGGTGGACCGACCCCAAACTGCCCCGGGTGCATAAGATCAGCGCGTTCCGGCATCTGGATGTGGGGAGCAGCTTCTGGATCGTCAGCGCCGTGGTGGATTACGACGATCTCTACCAGCCGGTGCGGGACAGCTTTTTGAAGATGGCGCTCATGTTCAGCGCCGTTGCGGTGGTTCTGGTGCTGTTTACCGGGATGATATTCCGTCTGCAGTGGAAGAACCAGCGTAGCGTGACCAAGATCAACGACCTGCAGGAGGTCAACGAGGCGCTGGAAGAGCTGCAGAAGAGCCGGGAGTCTCTGGCGCACGACCAGCGGCTCCAGCTCATGGGCACCCTGACGGGCGGCATCGCCCACGAGTTCAACAACTTCCTCACCCCCATCACGGGCTATGCCGACCTCATTATGGCCGACGCCGACCCCGAGAGTGAAATTTATGACAACGCCCGGGAGATCAGCGAAGCTGCCGAAAAGGCCCGGGACGTGGTGAAGCAAATTTCTTCCATGAGCCGGAAGAACGTGGAAACGGTCTATGACGCGGTGCCCGTGGAAAGCCTCGTCGAGCACACCTGCAAGCTGGTGGAGACCAACTGCCCCAAACAGGTGCGGCTGCGGCAGGAACTGGAACTGCACGGCGAAAACGTGCTGGGCAACAGCACCCAGCTGCAGCAGGTGCTGCTGAATATCTGCATCAACGGCATCCACGCCATCGGCGTGGGGGAGGGCAGCCTGACCCTGCGGGCAAAAGTTGTCCCCCGGGAGGAGCTGGCGGCCCGGATCCCCGAGGAAAAGATCTCGGACGACTGGCAGAGCTATGTCCGCGTCAGCGTCACGGACACCGGCTGCGGCATGGATAAAGACACGCTGGCCCACATCTTTGAGCCGTTCTTCACCACCAAAAAGCAGGGCGAGGGCACCGGCCTGGGCTTGGCATTGGCGGAGCAGATCATCAGCACCCATCGGGGCCATATCCTGGCCGAGAGCACCCTTGGCCAGGGGACAACGTTCTATATCTACCTGCCCGTGCTGGAGCAGCAGCGCGCCCGGGAACAGGTGCAGTGGGGCGTGGACCACAAGCTGCGCATCCTGGCGGCCGACGACAACAAGAAAGTGCTCAATTTGCTGGAGAAAGATTTCGGCCGTTTTGGCTTGGAAGTGCTCACCTGCTCCCGCCGGGGCGAGGTACGCACCCTGCTGGAGACCCAGCCTTTTGACGCCCTGGCCATCGACGAGGGCCTGACCGGCGGCAGCGGCGTGGAGTTCTGCATGTCCATTCAGGGCAAGTACCCGGCTCTGACCCGCATCGTGATGACCAGCAGCCCCACCCGTGAGATCGTGGATGCCCGCCGCCATGGCGTGAT
>ENA-OPCI01000783-OPCI01000783.1-human-gut-metagenome-genome-assembly--contig:-NODE-783-length-20333-cov-6.300473_pt1 | contig 20333 bp, 18 predicted proteins | sample MGYA00241564_ERZ501479 | MGnify/ENA primary metagenome ERZ501479 (study PRJEB25962, sample SAMEA2042630) | human gut metagenome | biome: human gut; feature: human-associated habitat; material: faeces...
GCGGCGTGTCCTTTGCGGTGGAGTACCTGCCCGGCCAGTTCGACCAGCGCGCCGATTCTGCCGCCGAGTGCATCCAGCTCATCAGCCAGGGCGAGCGCCCGCTGGTCCGCTCCGCCAAGGTCTACCTGCTGCAGGGCGCTCTGACCGACGAGCAGCTGGCTGAGATCAAGAAATATGTCATCAACCCGGTGGAGGCCCGCGAGGCTTCGCTGGAGGAAAAGGCCACCCTCAAGATGGAGTACCCCGTCCCCACCGCCGTGGCCGTGCTGGAGGGCTTCAACCAGCTGGAGGAAGAGGGCCTGAAAGAGTTCATCAACAAGCAGGGCCTCGCCATGGATCTGGGCGACATCAAGTTCTGCCAGGAATATTTCCGCTCCGAGAAGCGGGACCCCACCATCACCGAGATCAAGATGATCGACACCTACTGGTCCGACCACTGCCGCCACACCACGTTCGGTACCATTCTGGACGATGTGCAGATCGACGACGCCGTGGTGCAGGAAGCCTTTGACCGCTACATGGCCATGCGCGCGGATCTGGGCCGGGAGAACAAGCCCCGCTGCATGATGGACCTGGCCACCATTGGTGCCAAGGAGCTGAAAAAGCAGGGCATCCTCAAGAATCTGGACGAGTCCGACGAGATCAACGCCTGCACCGTCAAGATCAAGTGCGATGTCAACGGCAAGGAGGAGGACTGGCTGTTCCTCTTCAAGAACGAGACGCACAACCACCCCACCGAGATCGAGCCCTTCGGCGGTGCTGCAACCTGCATCGGTGGTGCTATCCGCGACCCGCTGTCCGGCCGCAGCTACGTCTATCAGGCCATGCGCGTCACCGGCGCGGGCGACCCGCTGGTACCCGTCAGCCAGACGCTGCCCGGCAAACTGCCCCAGCGCAAGCTGGTGACCACCGCCGCCGCCGGTTATTCCTCTTACGGCAACCAGATCGGTCTGGCGACCGGTCAGGTGGATGAGATCTATCACCCCGGCTATGTGGCAAAGCGGATGGAGATCGGTGCGGTCGTGGGTGCTACCCCTGCTTCCCATGTCCGCCGCGAGTGCCCCGCCCCCGGGGATGTCATCGTCCTGCTGGGCGGCCGCACCGGCCGCGACGGCATCGGCGGTGCCACCGGTTCCTCCAAGGCCCACAACCTCGAAAGCCTGGACCACTGCGGTGCTGAGGTGCAGAAAGGCAACGCTCCCATCGAGCGCAAGCTGCAGCGCCTGTTCCGCCGGGAAGACGCCTGCAAGATGATCAAGCGCTGCAATGACTTTGGCGCCGGCGGCGTGTCTGTCGCCATCGGCGAGCTGGCCGATGGCCTGTACATCGACCTGAACAAGGTCACCAAGAAATACGACGGTCTGGACGGTACCGAGCTGGCCATCAGCGAGAGCCAGGAGCGCATGGCCGTGGCCCTGGCCCCGGAGGACGTGGACAAGTTCATTGCCCTGGCCAACGAGGAAAACCTTGAGGCGACCCCCGTGGCAAAGGTCACCGAGGAAAAACGCCTGAACATGGTCTGGAACGGTGTGTCCATCGTCAACATCAGCCGCGAGTTCCTCAACTCCAATGGCGCCGAGAAGCACCAGAATGTCCATATCGAAAAGGGCGCCGTCTGGCAGCCCCAGTGGTCTGGCATCACCTTTGGCCAGAAGATGAAGCACATGGTGGGCGATTTGAACGTGTGCAGCAAAAAGGGCCTGTCTGAGCGGTTCGACTCCACCATTGGAGCCGCTACCGTCCTGATGCCCTTTGGCGGTGCCTATCAGCTCACCCCGCAGAACGCCATGGTGGCAAAGCTGCCGGTGGACGGTGAGACGACGACCTGCTCCGGCATGGCCTGGGGCTACAACCCCTACCTGACGAGCGCCAACCAGTACGTTGGTGCCCGTATGGCCGTGGTGGAGAGCGTTACCAAGCTGGTGGCCTCCGGCTTCCGCTTCGAGGACGCCTATCTGACGTTCCAGGAATACTTCGAGCGTCTGGGCAATAAGCCTGAGCGCTGGGGCAAGCCGCTGGCTGCCCTGCTGGGCGCGCTGGATGCCCAGATGGGCCTGGGCATTGGCTCCATCGGCGGGAAGGATAGCATGTCCGGCTCCTTTGAGGAACTGGATGTGCCTCCCACGCTGGTGTCGTTTGCTACCGCCATCGGCAAGGCAGGCCGTGTGGTCTCCACCGAGTTCAAGAAACCGGAGAGCACCGTCGTGCTGGTGCGCCCCATCCTCGACCCCGAGACGGGCTGCCCCAACTTCTTCTCCCTGAAAGCCAACTACAAGATGGTGGAGCAGATGATCGAAGAGGGCATGGTAGCAGCTGCCTGCTCGGTGGGCTTCGGCGGCCTGGCCGAGGCTCTGTTCAAGATGGGCCTGGGCAACCGCATCGGCTTCAAGATGATGGCCGATAAATCCACCGGCGAGATGTTTGAGCCCATGTACGGCTCCATCGTGCTGGAAATGGTCTCCGACTCTCCGGCCGGTGAGCTGCTGGGCGAGACCACCAAAGATTACATGTTCGAGTGCTGCGGCGAGAAGCTGGATATGGCCCAGCTGCAGGAGATCTGGGAGTCCAAGCTGGAGCCCGTGTACCCCTACCGCAAGGCAGGCGCCAGTGTGGAGAAGATCGACGGCCAGCTGGCTGCTCCCGCCGCCCCCAAGATCGGCGTGGCAAAACCGAAAGTGATCATCCCGGTCTTCCCGGGCACCAACTGCGAGTACGACACCGCCAAGGCCTTTGCCCGGGCCGGTGCGGACCCGGAGATCCTCGTCATCCGCAACCTGACCCCGGCGGACGTCACCGCCAGCTGCGAGGCTCTGGTCAAGGCCATTGACAACAGCCAGATCGTCATGCTGCCCGGCGGCTTCTCCGGCGGCGACGAGCCGGACGGCAGCGCCAAGTTTATTGCATCGTTCTTCCGCAGCCCCGCCGTCACCGAGGCCGTGCGCAGCCTGCTCCAGAAGCGGGACGGCCTGATGCTGGGCATCTGCAACGGCTTCCAGGCCCTGATCAAGCTGGGTCTGGTGCCCTACGGCGATATCCGCGAGATCAGCCAGTATGACCCGACCCTGACGTTCAACACCATTGGCCGCCACCAGAGTATGCTGGTGCGCACCCGGATTGCTTCCACGGGCAGCCCCTGGCTGAGCAAGTGCGCCGTGGGCGACGAGTATACCGTGGCCATCAGCCACGGCGAGGGCCGCTTTGTGGCTCCCCAGCAGGTGCTGGACAAGCTGATCGCCAACGGCCAGGTCGCCACCCAGTACGTTGATCTGGAGGGCCAGCCCACCATGGACCAGAGCTACAACCCCAACGGCTCGGTGCTGGCCATCGAGGGCATCACCAGCCCGGACGGCCGCGTCTTTGGCAAGATGGGCCACTCGGAGCGCAGCGGCGAGTTCCTGTACAAGAACGTGACTGGCGACAAGTACCAGCCGATCTTTGAGGGCGGCGTAGATTATTTCAAGGTTTGATGGTAGAATAGAGAAAAAACTCCTTCCGTCATCGCTGGCGCGATGCCACCTCCCTCGGAGAGGGAGGCTGAAAGGCCCCCTCTTCGAGGGGGCTGTCGCCGGAAGGCGACTGGGGGAGTTACTTTCAGGAGGAAAACCAATGTCTCAGCATGACCGTTATATCAGCCCTTTTTCCACCCGCTACTCCTCCGATGAGATGCAGTACATCTTCTCGGATGACAACAAGTTCCGCACCTGGCGCCGCCTGTGGGTGGCGCTGGCCCGGGCCGAGATGAAGCAGGGCCTGACCAATATCACCCCCGAAATGGTGGCCGAGCTGGAAGCCCATGTGGACGATATCAACTATGACGTCGCCATTGCCCGGGAGAAGCTGGTCCGCCACGACGTGATGAGCCACGTCTATGCCTACGGCCAGCAGTGCCCCAAGGCCGCCGGCATCATCCATCTGGGTGCTACCAGCTGCTATGTGGGCGACAACACCGACATCATCGTGATGCGGCAGGGCCTGGAGCTCATCCGCAAAAAGCTCATTGGCGTGCTGGCCAAGCTGGCCCACTTTGCCAAGGAGTACAAGGACATGCCCTGCATGGCCTACACCCACTGCCAGCCCGCCCAGCCCACCACCGTGGGCAAGCGCGCCACCCTGTGGGCCAACGAGCTGGTGATGGACCTCAACGAGATCGACCACCGGCTGGCTACCCTGCAGCTGCGCGGCGTCAAGGGCACCACCGGCACCCAGGCTTCCTTTATGGAGCTGTTCAAGGGCGACGCCGACAAGATCCGCGCCGTGGATGCCTCCATCGCCGAGGAGATGGGTTTTGACCGCGAGGCCGTCATCCCTGTCTCGGGCCAGACCTACAGCCGCAAGGTGGATGCATTCATCCTCAACGCGCTGGCCGGGATTGCCCAGAGCTGCATGAAGTTTGCCACCGACCTGCGTCTGCTGGCCAACTTCAAGGAGATGGAGGAACCCTTTGAGAAGAATCAGATCGGTTCTTCCGCCATGCCCTACAAGCGCAACCCCATGCGGTGCGAGCGCATCTGCGCCCTGGCCCGCTACCTGATGGTGGACGTGCTCAACCCCAGCATCACCACGGGCACCCAGTGGTTTGAGCGCACCCTGGACGACAGCGCCAACAAGCGCATCGCCATGGCCGAGGGCTTCCTGGCTGCCGACGCGATCCTGAACATCATGCTCAACGTCACCGACGGCATCGTGGTCTACCCCAAGGTCATCCGCAGCCGTCTGATGGCAGAGCTGCCGTTCATGGCCAGCGAGAACATCATGATGCAGGCCGTGGAAAAGGGCGGCAACCGTCAGGAGCTGCACGAGCGCCTGCGCCAGCACGCCATTGCCGCCGGCAAGCAGGTCAAGGAAGAGGGCCTGCCCAACGATATGGTGGACCGCGTTGCGGCGGACCCCGCCTTTGGCCTGACCAAAGAGGAGATCGTGGCCGGTCTGGTGCCGGAGAATTTTGTGGGCCGTGCACCCCAGCAGGTGGACGAGTTCATCGCCCACATCCTCAAGCCCATTTTTGACGCCAACCCCGATGCTGTGGAGCAGCACGCGAGTTTGAGCGTTTGAGAATCAGAATGGAGAGGCCATTGCCGCAAGGCAGTGGCCTCTTTTCTGTTGCGGAAAAACACGATACATGATAAAATGGGACAAAAATGATTTTAGGAGCAAAACCATGCGTCTCGATAAATATCTGGCCGAAACGGCCCAGTGCACCCGGAGCGAGGCAAAAACCCTGCTGCAAAAGGGGCGGGTGACGGTCAATAGAGCCGTCTGCAAAAAAGGCGACACCCAGCTCAAAGACAGCGACACCGTGGCCGTGGACGGCCAGCCGCTGGCGTACCAGCAATTCGTCTACCTCATGCTCAACAAGCCCGAGGGGGTGGTGAGCGCGTCCACCGACAAGCGGGACACCACCGTGGTGGACTTGATCGGGGATGCCTACCCCCGGCGGGAGCTGTTCCCGGCCGGGCGGCTGGACAAGACCAGCACCGGCTTTGTGCTGCTGACGGACGACGGCGGCTTTGCCCACGACATCCTGGCCCCCAAGCGCCATGTCTCCAAGACCTACACCGTCACGCTGGACACCCCGCTGACCGAAGAGATGCGGCAGGGCTTTGCCGAGGGTGTTACCCTGGCGGACGGCACGGCCCTCTCCCCGGCAGAGGTGAGCGCCCTCTCGGAGGACGGCCTTGTGGTGCGGGTGGTGCTCAAGCAGGGGGTGTACCACCAGATCAAGCGGATGTTCGGCGTGTACGGCGCGGGCGTCAACGGGCTGCACCGGGATGCCATCGGCGGGCTGGAGCTGGACAAAACGCTGGCTCCGGGCCAGTGGCGGGAGCTGACGGCGGCTGAAGTGGCAGAAATTACCACGAAATGAGGTCGGCTTTTCACGCGGATTTCAAAAAAGCATCACATTTAGCCGTTAAAATAGGGCCAAGAACCACGCAAAAAGGCACTTTTTGGCCGAAAAACGACTCCGGCAGATAATTTGACCAAGAAAATAGAAACTTTTTTGGTGAAATATGTTGCAAAAGTAAATTCTTTTGTGTAAAATATAGATTGTAAAGCGGCGAAATTGTTAAAAATCACAATCCATGCCACAGCGGCTTGCACAAAAGAGGAAAAGGGGTATCCATTTATGGCCAATAGAGTATTTCAGAGCGTGATCTACCAGATGAAAGACGCGATCGACCGTGTGGTCGGCGTGGTGGATGAGACCGGCGCGGTGATCTCCTGCTCCGAGCTGAACCTGATCGGCGAGGTGCGTGAAGGCTTTATGGCTGAACGCCTGACCGCGGGCGACCGCTTTGTGCGGGACGGTTACACCTACCAGCAGTTCTCCAGCGCAAAGCATAACGACTATGCCGTGTTTGTGGAAGGCGCTGACGAGACGGCTGGCCAGTTTGCCGCGGTGCTCTCCATCAGCCTGCAGAGCATCAAACAGTATCATGACGAAAAGTTCGATAAGTCCAACTTTATCAAGAACGTCGTGCTGGACAACATCCTGCCCGGCGATATCTACGCCAAGGCCCGCGAGCTGCACTTTGCCACCGATGTTTCCCGTGTGGTGTTCATCGTGCGCGTGACCTCCGGCGGCGATATCTCCGCTTACGATGTGGTCAGCAGCCTGTTCCCTGATAAGCAGAAGGACTTCGTTTTCAATATCAGCGAGACGGACACCGTCCTCGTCAAGGAGATCCGCAAGGGCATCGACCGCTCCGATATGGAGAAGCTGGCCGCCAGTATTGTGGATACCCTCTCCGGCGAGCATTACATCAAGGCTGTCGTCGGCATTGGCACCCCCATTGCCAACGTCAAGGATCTGGCTACCAGCTTCAAGGAAGCCCAGATCGCCATGGAAGTGAGCAAGGTGTTTGATGCCGAGAAGCAGATCATCCGCTACGATAACCTCGGCATCGCCCGCCTGATCTACCAGCTGCCCACCACCGTGTGTGAGATGTTCCTGCGCGAGGTGTTCAAGCAGGGCAGCATCGAGAGCCTGGATCAGGAGACGCTGTTCACCATCCAGCGCTTCTTTGAAAACAACCTGAACGTTTCTGAAACCAGCCGCGGCCTGTTTGTCCACCGCAATACGCTGGTGTATCGTCTGGAAAAGATCAAAAAGCTGACCGGCCTGGACCTGCGTGAGTTCGATGACGCTATCGTCTTCAAGGTGGCGTTGATGGTCAAGAAGTACCTGTCCAACAACCCGGCCAAATATTGATGTTTCGCCAAGGCGGCTGCAAGGGCCGCCGGCGCAGAACCGGCCGCTCGAAACCCGATGCTGGCCGGTTCTTTTTTCGGGAAAAATTCTTGACCCGCAAATTCAAAAGTCAGGAGTATCCATCTCATGATAGATTTTGAACACGTTTCCAAAGAATATAAAAAGGGCGGCAAGCTGGCGCTGGAGGATGTGAACTTCCATGTGGACGACGGCGAGTTCGTGTTCCTGCTGGGCCACTCCGGCGCGGGCAAATCCACCCTGCTCAAGCTCATTCTCCGCGAGGAAGTGCCCAGCGAGGGCAAGGTGCTTGTGGACGGCCGGGATGTGGCCCGGATGCGCCGCCGCCAGATCCCCTACCTGCGCCGCCAGATGGGCATTATCTTCCAGGATTTCCGCCTCATCCCCAGTATGACGGTGTATGAGAACATCGCCTTTGCCATGCATGTGACCAACATCGGCCGCAAACAGATCAAAGAGCGGGTGGGCTACATGCTGGAGCTGGTGCATCTGGAGGATAAGGCCAATGTCTACCCGGAGTTCCTCTCCGGCGGTGAGCAGCAGCGTGTGGCCGTGGCCCGCGCCCTGGCCCACGCCCCCAAGCTGGTCATTGCAGACGAGCCCACTGGCAACATCGACCCCGAGCTGAGCCTTGAGATGATGGAGTTGCTGGAGCGGGTAAGCGAAATGGGCATTACCGTCCTCGTTGTTACCCATGAGCACGAGCTCGTGCACCGCTTCCATCAGCGTGTTGTCACCCTGAAAGAGGGCCGCATCATCTCGGATGTTCCCGCGGATAAAAAGGAGGTGCTGGTATGAAGCCCTCGACTTTCGCGTTCCTCACCAAGCGCGGCGTGCGCAACCTGGGCAAGCACTGGGCCATGACCATTGCCTGCATCGCTTCCCTCAGCGTCTGCATGACGTTGAACATTTTTGCCACCCTGGTCGAAGTCAACGTGGACAGCATGGTCAATTACCTGGGCCAGCAGAACGAGATGGTGGTCTATGTGGACCCCAATGCGGACGACGCCACCATCCAGTCGGTAGGGGAGAAGATCGCCGCCACCCCGGGTGTGAGCCGGATGCAGTATATGTCCAAAGAGGACGTCCTCAACCAGTACCGGGGGTATATGGCGGATTACGCCGTCCTGCTGGATGAGTTTGAGACGGACAATCCGTTCAAGGCCAACTACCGCGTCTCGCTGGGCGACCTGAGCCAGATGAGCACCATGAGCCAGACGTTCCAGCAGATCCCCGGCGTGTACAGCGTGGCGGCTCCCATTGAGATGACCAACACGTTTGTGCAGGTGCAGCAGGCCGTCACGCAGATGGGCCGCGGCATCGTGCTGGTGCTGATGATCGTCAGCATCATCACGGTGGGCAGCACCATCCGCCTCAGCGTCTTTGCCCGCCGCCGGGAAATTGAGATCATGAAATATGTGGGCGCCACCAACGCCCTTGTCACCCTGCCGTTCGTCATTGAGGGTCTGACCATGGGCCTGCTCTCCGGTCTGCTCACAGCGGGCGTTACCATCGGCGGGTACGCGTATATCGTGCAGGCGTCCAGCACGCTGGGCGGCCTGTGGCAGCTGCTGATGGGCACGGCTCTGGTGCCGCTGGAATATGTCTGGCGCAACATCCTGGTCTACAGCCTGGCCGGCGGTGCCATCGTCGGCGGCTTCGGCAGTATGTTCTCCATCCGCAAACATCTCAATGTGTAAGCGAAAGGAGCACCCTCAGTGAAACACCCAAAACATTCCGCAGGGTTTGTCCTGTACCACCGCCCGGCCCACGAAAAGCCCCGCGGCGGCCGCGGCACGTTCCTCCGGGCAGCCAGCCTCTTTGTGGCGGCGGCCTGCCTGACCCTGAGCGTCACGGTCTATCCGGCCTCTGCAGCCACCAGCATGTCCTCACTGCAGAACAAGCTCAACAAGCTCTCGCAGTCCATTGAGCAGCACAAGAAAGAACTCTCGAATGCCAAGAAGAAAGAGGCCGCCGCCAAGCAGCTGGAGTCCGACCTGAAAGAAAAGGTCACGGTCATCCAGGGGCAGATCGGCGTGCTCAAGAGCCAGATCGCCGATGTGCAGAACAGCATCGGCGTCAAGCAGCAGGAGATCACCGCCAAGGAAGCGGAGATCGCCGCCAAGGAAGCGGAGATCGCGGACCAGTGGGACGGCTTCAAGCAGCACATGGCCGCCATGCAGGAGCTGCGGGACGGCGGCAGCGTGGCCATGCTGGCCTCGGTGAACGACCTGTACGAGCTGCTGACGTTCAATGAAGTGATGCAGGATATCTCCATCAAAGACACCGAGATCCTCAACAACATGAAGAACGCCAAAGAGGCGCTCCAGAACGATAAGGCTGTGCTGGAAGAGGAACGCACCCAGCTCCAGAGCAAAAAGGCCGAGCTGGACGCCCAGAACAGCCAGATGCAGTCCAAGCAGAACGAGCTGAATTCCAGCGTCCGGGAAGCCCAGCTGAGTGCGGCTGAGGCCCAGAAAGCCCAGCAGGATGCCAAGGCGGCCATCGAGTCCGATGAGATGAACTACGAGGCCGTCAAGAAAGAGATCCAGAAGCTGATCGCCGCGGCCGCGGCGTCGCAGCCTCAGCTGAGCTTTACCGGCTTCATCTGCCCGCTCAAGAGCTATACCCGCATCTCCAGTGAGTACGGCTGGCGCAAGAACCCGGTTTCCGGCGTCAACAAGCTCCACGCTGGCACCGACTTTGCCGCCCCCGGGGGGACACCCATCTATGCGGCCGCCAGCGGCTATGTGCAGGTGGCTGGCTGGTCCAGCGGCGGCTATGGCAACTATGTCATCATCTATCACGGCAAAATGTCGGACGGTGTAGCTTACAGTACGCTGTACGGCCATATGCGCTCGGTGGCCACCTCGGCGGGCAAGTATGTCAAGCAGGGTGAGATCATCGGTTATGTGGGCAGCACTGGCAATTCCACGGGCAACCACCTCCACCTGGAAGTGTGGCGCGGCGGTTCCAAGGCGAACGCGGTCAACCCCCGCGGTTATATCCCCATGAGATAAAGGAGGCCATTTGGCGATTATGAACGAAGAAAAACGCAAGCGCTTTCTGCGCGTTGGCTGTTTGCTGCTTGCAGGGGTGTTCCTGCTCTCGGTCCTCGGGAGCGTGGTGCTGATGCTGCTGGTCTGAGCGTGGAGGAACGGAAATGAATCGGAAGATCTCTTTGGGGATGGCGGTCACCATCGTCATCCTGGCCATGACCGTTACGTTCTCCATTACCATGCTGCTGGCCATGCGGCTGTTTGACAGCACCGTGTCCAGCGTCAAAGAAAAAGAGAGCATGTACAACAAGCTGGCCGAAGTAGACCGCTATGTGCGCGGCAACGATTACTATGATATCGACGAGACGGTGCTCTACGACCGCCTGAGCGCCGGCTACCTGCTGGGCACCGGCGATAAGTACGCCCGGTACTACACTGCCTCCGCCTATACCGACCTGATAAACGTCCAGAACGGCACCCTGCTGGGCATTGGTGTGGAGCTGGCCATCGACCAGTCCGGCTATGCCAAGGTCACCAAGGTGTATACGGATTCTCCCGCCCAGGAAGCAGGGATCAAAGTGGGCGATTACATCACCGCTGTGGACGGCGATGATGTCAAGAGCATGTCGGGTGTGGACGCCGTCCAGACCCGCCTGCGGGGCGAGTCCGGCACCAGTGTCAAAGTCACCTGGCTGGACAGTGAGGCCTCGGAGCACAACGCGGACCTGACCCATTCCGGCTATACCGCTACCACCGTGGATTCTGCTCTGCTGCAGGATTCGGTGGGGTACATCAAAATCTGGCAGTTCGATGGCACCACTCCCAGTGAGCTGGATTACGCCCTGCGCAGCCTGACCGCCAGCGGGGCCACCAGCCTGGTGTTTGACCTGCGGGATAACGGCGGCGGCATCCTCGAAGATGCCATCAGCTGCATCGACCTCATCACCCCGGAGGGGACGCTGGCCTATGCCGAGGATAAGTACGGCAACCGCACCCTGCTGGGCAGCAGCACCGGCGAAAGCGCCATCGCCCTGCCGCTGGTCTGCCTGGTCAACGGCAACACGGCCAGTGCGGCGGAGCTGTTTGCATCCAGCCTGCGTACCCTAAGCGGGGCCCGGCTGGTGGGCACCACCACCATGGGCAAGGGCACCATCCAGTCCAGCCCCCAGCGTCTGTCCGATGGCAGCGCTGTGGTGGTCACGGTGGCAAAGCTGCTCTGCGGCGACGGCTCCTGTTTTGACGGCACGGGCCTGACCGTGGATGTGGAGCGCAGCCTGACTGCCGATGAGCAGACCAGCTACTACGACTTTACCCTCGATACCGACCCGCAGATCCAGCGTGCCGTCAGCACGGCTCAACAGCTCAGCGGCACTACCACTGTGGGCGGTGTCAACGAGGCTGCTTCCAGCGCGGCTGCAGAGGATGCCGGTGCCGACAGTGAAGGGAGCGCCGAAAGCGAGTCTGCCGCGGAGAGCGAAGCCGTCAGCGAGAGCGAGGCTGCATCTTTTGAAGCATCCAGTGAGGCGGCTGAAAGCGCCGCATCCTCCAACAGCTGAAACAACAAGTGAATCAACAAAAGGCCCCCGGCGCAGTGCCGGAGGCCTTTTTGCCAGAAATGTGATAACACGAAAGGATGGAACCTATGCCGGAGCTGACTGACCTGTCTTACGTCCGCGCTTTGTGCGAAAAATACGATTTTGCCCTTTCCAAGGGATTCGGGCAGAACTTTATCATCAACCCGGGCATCCCCCAGAAGATCGTGGACGTCAGCGGCGTGGACAAGCGCTATGGTGTCATTGAGATCGGCCCCGGCATCGGTGTGCTGACCCGGGAGCTGGCCAAGCGGGCTGCCAAGGTAGTGTCCATTGAGGTGGACGAGCGCCTGCCGCCCCTGCTGGCTGAGACCATGGCCGGGGTGGACAATTTTAAACTGGTCATGCAGGACGTGCTGAAAGTGGACCTCCGGGCCCTCATTGCCGAGGAATTCCCCGGGATGCCGGTGGCCCTCTGCGCCAACCTGCCCTATTACATCACCAGCCCCATTGTCATGAAGCTGCTGGGCGACCGCCTGCCCATCGAGAGCTTGACCGTCATGGTCCAGAAAGAGGCAGCCGACCGTCTGGCCGCGACCCCCGGCACCCGGGCTTCCAGCGCCATCAGCTGCGCGGTGAGTTACTACGCCACCTCGAAGATGATGTTCACCGCCGCTCCCGGCAGCTTCTACCCGGCTCCCAAGGTGACCAGCGCGGTGGTCCGCATGGACATCCGCCCCACTCCTGCTGTGCAGGTAGAGGACGAGGAGGGCTATTTTGCCCTCATCCGCGCGGCCTTTGGCCAGCGCCGCAAGACCGCTGCCAACGCCATCGCCAGCGGCCTCTCGCTGCCCAAAGAGAATGTCATCCACGCCATTGAGGCCGCAGGCTTCGACGCCCGTATCCGCCCCGAGGCGCTGACCCTGGAGGACTTTGCCGCCATCCAGCAGGCGCTGAAAGCGGCCAACGCATAAGAAAAAAGCAAAATGAAGCAGCTGCAAAAGTTGAACTTGCCAAACCGGCATTCTGGTGATATAATATCCCATGTAATGTCTGCTGGTGTGGCGCAATGGCAGCGCAACTGATTTGTAATCAGTGGGTTGCAGGTTCAACTCCTGTCACCAGCTCCAAGAAAAATCCTGCGATATACCGTTAAAATAACGGCGTGTATCGTGGGATTTTTGCTTTTATATGTGTTGTGAAATGCCTGAAATTATGTCATAATCCAACAAACAAGCTAACAAATCCGTATTTTATCTTCTTTATATCACACTTTTTAACACACTTCTGCGTCACTCGCGTTGTCAGGTGCTGCCCGGGGCAACGATCAGCAGCGCTAAAAGGCGTTTAAGGTGTTCCCCCGCAAACAATTTTGGTGTATAATGGTAAAAACGCACCCATATTAAAGGAGGAACCAAGCATGATCCAATTCGGTCTACGTCTGCACGACGCAGAAAAGCTGCCCATTGAACAGGTGCTGCCGCTGGTACGCCAGAAGGGCTTTTCCTGCGTGCATCTGGCGCTGAGCAAATCCCTGAAGGAGGTGCCCAACACCCCCTCTGCCCTCACCCCCGGCTACGCGGCCTATCTGCGCCGTCTGTTTGCAAAAAATGAGCTGGACATTGCGGTGCTGGGCAACTACCTGAATCTGGCGCACCCGGATACGGATGCTCTGCACGCCATTCAGGAAAAGTACTACGCGCATATCCGCTTTGCCAGCCTGCTGGGCTGCGGCATGGTGGGCACCGAGACCGGTGCACCCAACGCAGAGTACAAGTTCTGCCCGGAGTGCCGCAGCGATGCTGCCCTTGCCACCTTTATCACAAACTTCAAGCCGGTGGTGCGCTGCGCCGAGCAGTACGGCGTGACCATTGCCATTGAGCCGGTGGTCAGACACATTGTGTATGACGCGATCGGCAGCCCCAATCTGCAGATTCTGCTCGACCCGGTGAACCTTTTGAACATGGAAAACGTGGACCGCCGGGAGGAAGTGTTTGCCGAGACCATTGAGCTGCTGGGCAAGGATGTGGCCATGATCCACTTCAAGGACTTTTTGCTGCAGGACGCCGACGGGCAGCTGGCTGCCACCGGTGCCGGACAGGGCGGTATGGGCGACTACCGCACCATTCTGCGTTTTGCCAAGGAACAGAAGCCCTATGTGTTCGCCACCTTGGAGAACACCACCCCGGAAAACGCAGTCCAGTGCCTGCAATATCTGCAAAAACAGTACGACGAGTGCTGATAACAAATTGAACTGCACGCTGCTATCCGCAGCAGCTGGTGTTTTCATAGTATGAAAAAAGTCTGAACCGGTGGCTCATGCCTCAGTTCAGACTTTTTTGTTATTCCATGCCTTTATCTGCCAGCGGCAAAGGCTCAGGCCTTCACAGCCTGAAAGCTGATCTGCTCAATGGCCTCGTTGAGAATGCTGACCGTTCCGATTGCTTTACTTCTGCTCTTTGTCCACTACCTGGATCTTGCCCTTCTTCCACAGCACATAGGAAGTCAGGATGCCGATGGGCAGCATCACGATGATAAAGATGCCCACAAGTCCGCCCAGCACGGAGCCATAGCCTGCAAGGCGTGCGGCGAGGGAGAGCACCGTCATGATGATCAGCACCGGAAGCACCCCCTTGATGCCGCCCTTGACCACCTTGCTGCCGCTGGACGAGCTGGCGAACAGACCCAGCGCCATGGAGCCGAACAGGGCCGGCAGCAGGTAGCCGGAGGCCGTCTTGACGGCGGGCAGCTCGAATACCGGACTGATGAAGGAGGCGCACACCGCTGCCAGCGTCCGGATGGCAACCGTCATCAGGGAGGAGACCGCAACAGCCACCGAGGCAATGGCCTCACCCTCCGGGGTGTTGGGCTGCTTTTTGGTCAGGTTCATGGCGTTTGCTGCCACCGGGAGCTTCAGGTTCATAATGTTGCCGGTGATGAAGGCCAGATAGGCCGAGCAGCCCAGAATGGGGGTGTAGCTCAGTGCTTCCGAAAAGCCCACCGGGATGTAGATGAGCAGGATGGAAAAGGTGTTCACGTTGAACACCTCGCCCAGAGACGGGATGCTGTCGTAGGCAGCCAGCACCACAAAGGGCAGCGCCACCATGTAAATGAGGGCGATCAGGGTACCCACACGGCCCCAGCGGTGCGCCCAGCTCTGGAAGGAGTCCATTTTGGTCTCAGTCTTTGCTTTGCTCATGTCCGTTTCCCTCCTCAACCGAAAATCCGTACCCACGCCAGCGACGAGATCAGACCGCCCAGCATGGAGAATGCCATCACGAAGTTATTGAGCCATGCAAGCCCCGGGCGCTTTGCCAGCACACCCACACCAATGGCGATCACAAGACCGGTGATCATAACGGCAGCCTGCACATTGTCAGTGAACAGCAGAATGGGAATGTATACCGAGAACATCACAAGCATGAACACGCCGGACAGCACGTTTTTCCAGGTGCTGCCGCCGTTTTCGGCTGCAGAGCGGTCCACGCTCTTGCACAGCTTTTTGCCGAGGGGCAGCAGGATCAGAAAGCCGCTCAACATACCCACGCTCATCAGGATCATCACCACGCCGAACTGCCGTCCGGTGGCGCTTTCCAGCATTTCCGCAGAGGATGCGTAGCCCAGCACCTGCGCAATGGAGCTGGAGATCATAGTCTCGTAGGACAGAGAACCGATGACCGACAGCCGCCACCATGCCCACACGCTGCCCAGCACCGCAATGAGCACGAACAGACCCACCACGATGGAAAGGCTGGGCACGACGGAAAATATAAGGCTGGATTTGATCACGTTGCTCAGTTCCTTGCGGGTGATGCCCAGCTCCAGACAGTGGTCATAGGCCTTTTTGAGGTAGACCAGCGAGAATGCGGAAATGTACAAAAGACCGCCGATGACCAGCGCCAGCAGCAGCGGGCTCTGGATGATATCTTTCATGGTTGCCATAGATTGTCCTTCCTATAAATACAGAATAAACGAAAAAAGCGGGTATTTTCTGCCCGCCGTCCTCGTGATACGGACAGGATGCCGAAAAAAGCAGTTTCTGTCAAATGAGTATGCCTAAAGTGTGAACAGCTTTTGGATACATTTCCGGCAGGAGAAGCAGCAAAAAGCCTTTGCCGTGTTAAAATAATAAAGTGTTGACTGCCGGTCATTTTGCTTCCGTTGAAAATTGCACAAATTTTAAAGAAAATTTCTGTCGTTATGCCGAAAGCAGCAGGCATCGGCAAGGTGTTTTTCTGCCTTGCCCTTGTCGGTGTATCAGGTCTTTTTTCGTGAAATACAAAGCAAAAAAGGGAGTTCCGTCCCGGACCAATGTCCGGGCAGAGCTCCCTTTTCACTTATTTTATTATGTCTTACTCGGCTTCCAGATCCTGCAAGGTCAGCTTGTCGGCGGTGTAGCCGTTGCCCTCCCTGTTCAGGACAGCTTGATCTTCAAATCAGCCAGCAGATTTACCGCCTCCGGCAGCGAGAACCTGGCATCCTTCATGCGGCTGCCCAGAATATCCACCTTATAGCCCGTGGCGTCCCGGAAATCCGCTTTGCGCAGATCGCACTGGTAGAACTCCGTTTCGTGCAGCTCTGTGCCCTTGAAACTTGCCAGTTGCATCTCGCACTTGGCAAACATGGAGCCTACGATCTCGTTGCCGTTTGAAAAATCAAAGCGGTTGAAGTTCATTTCGGTAAAGGTGTTGTATTTCAGGCTGCAGTCCTTCAGGGTGTGGATAGGGTCTGGGAATGCGCCGTTTGACAGCAACGATGCCCACTCGATCTCCTGCAGGCGGCAGTCCTCAAAATCCAGCGACTGCACCGAGGAGGACACGCTCCGCAGCCCGGTGATCTCGCACCGCACGAACCGACACTCGTTCAGGGTGGTGTGGTCCAGCTCACATTTTGAAAAGGAGCAGTCCACAAATACGCAGTCCGCAAAATCGCAGCTTTCAAAGGCTTCCCCTGCAAATGACAGGCCGGTAAACCGTTCGCCTTCGCAATAACGTTCTGTCGTAGCCTTCCCCTTTTTATCGCAGTTCTTCCAGCAGGGCGGTGCAACCCTCCAGCACATCCTGCCATGTAGCTTCAAAGTCCCCGGTGTACCACGGGTCTGCCACATCGCCGGGGCGGCGGGTGTGATCCATCAGCAGCGAGACTTTGTGCTCCGGGTCGCCGCCCACAAACCGTGCCATGTTCCGCAGGTTGTTGTGATCCATGGCGATAAGATAATCGTAAGTCTCGTAGTCCCGCCGGTGTCGTGATGTTCGCTTGCCGCCATTCGGAACGGCAAAGAAGACACCTTCAAGATCAGGATATACCCCACGGATATACCTGACCTCTGCGGCTTGCAAGTTGTGCTCGTCATAGGATGCACGTTTGCGTATCTTCTTGTCTTCCTGTTCTAACTTTGCCTTGATTTCTGCGTACGATGTCATTACCAGTCAGTTGAGAAAAGGTCGTTGAGGGATTCTTTGCCCATCAGAAGGATGGCTTCACTAACAAGGTCTTTGTTTTTGAAGTAAATGCTTGCTTCGTTCATTAGCAGATTATATTTAGCAGTTAAACTTTTTCCATCCTTACCGATACACCATTTTTTTTCGAAGCTGCTAAAGTCAGGTTTCCATCCCTTGTTGAGATACTTGGCGATGTTCTGCAACTTATTAAAAGCGGCCAACCGCTTTGCTTGAGCCGAACTTGTGCAGTTGACGGAATCTGTGTAACTTCTAATACTCTGTTTTCCTTCATTAATATAGCCTTTGTCATAAACCCAATATGCAGTCTTTTCCAAGAAGAGTTCCTTGCAAATATCATCATAAGTGATAGGGTTGCCTTCATCATCTTTAGTAGGCTTCTCGCCTCCTTCAATCTTCTTACGAACCATCAACTTACCATCCTCAGCGAAGAAGAACTGGAGGTTATCAGGTACAGGGTACTCAACTGCCGAACCATCAGCAGGAATACGCAACTTAGATAAGGTTGCATTTCCGTTGTTGATGTTGTTGATGTCCTTGTTGGTAATTCCTTTTGCATGAATATCAGGAGTCTTTTTTGCTTCTGTCATTTTCTCAGCAATCATTTCCGTACCCTTGCCAATCAGTGCCCCGAAAAGCATTGATGCTAATTGTGACAACTCCGTTTTGTTGTTGCGCTGACGATTATGTCTGTTGTTGCGCTTATTGTTTCTGTGTGTCATATCAACTATAATTTTGTAAAATGTTATTAAACTCGTCTTCTGTGACACCATTGGCTACCATGACGGTAAGGATGGTGTCTAAGACTTTGGAATAAACTTCGTTAAAGGCTGGCTCATCCATCTTGGCGAAGGATATAGACTTTGCCTTCTCCAAGAACTTCTGTCCGTTCAGGTCGTAGAGAGGTTCGCTGAATCCAGCCGTTATCAGAAGCTGTTCACGAAATGTATCTACTGAGCGTAGGTTGGTGCGCTGCTGCTCGGTAAGACAATCCCATGCTGCTCTGATAAGGGAGAAGAACTTGCGATGAAACTTCACATTGCGAGGTCGGACGATATTCGCCTTGACGATTGTTCCAACCTTTATCTTTTTCAATTCCTCGTAATCATCATCTGAATATGGACGAAGACCAGTAGATGTTCGTACAAGATGGATTTCCATGCCTTATTTATTAGAATGGGAGTTTCCCTTGCTGACCTCCTGAATATTGAACATCCTGCTGAGTAGCCTGACCGCTCGCATTAACCTGTGGGGGAAATTGTTGCTGTGGTTGTGCGTAATATCCACCCTGCTGCTGAGGGTTCTGAGCAACCTGACACTGCTGACCAGTTGGTCGTTCAATCTTCCAACAGTCCAACTGATTGAACCAGCGTCCTTCCTTAGACTGATGCGCCTTCAATCCGATGTTGGCTGTGATGATTTCTCCTAACTGAATGTTGAACTGCTGAATCTTGTCTGAACCGAATACCTGAAAGACTGCTCTTGCTGGGTATTGCTGGTTCAACTCCTCAATCGTGTACTCACAACTGCTCCATTGCGTTCCGTTTTGGGAAGTTCCCATCTGAACTTGCCCTACTGCAATAATCTTGCCTGTAAACTTTACGTTCATATTATATTATTGTTGTCCGCTAAATGGACATTAGTCCTTGATTTTGCTGTTATTTGTCATGTATAAGCCCTATAATCAAGTAAATACAACAGCTGTCCGGTAAAACTTTTGCTGTTGGTAGCGTTATGTTGATTGAAAAGTCCCCCAATTTGCCTGATTACGACTCAATAGACAGTTTTTTCTCCTGTAGACGTGTGGATATACATGAATATAGTCGGCTGTCCGGCAAATCAACAAATCAAATTTTAGGTCTGAATGTTTAGCGGACAGTAATAATATTATATTAATTAAGTTTGATTCTTAACGATGGCTTGGTAGCCGTTTCTTTCAGATAATATTCATAGTGCTCAGGCTCCGTGTCCTTGAACAGCTTCGTGTCGAATACCTTCTTGGTGGATGCTTCCACATAAGAGTATGTACCGATATTGGTCTTGATAGACTTCTGCTTATTCCCTTCCATCAAGCGCATCAACTGCTCCTTGATAGAATCCTGACGAAGTTTCAGTGCATCCATTCGTGCCGTTAGGAGTCTGTACTCCTGCTCTAAGGCCGAGAACTGCTCGGGTACTTCTACATTGTAGTGATAGCCTTCATCATTCTTTAGATAAGCATAGATTAAATCATCTATCTGCTCATCCGATACTCTTGGCAGTGGCTGGAACTTGCTCTGTCCGTTCTTAAACCACATACAGACAATCTCCTTCACCTTTAGATTTGGATTCATCTTCTCGAACCATTTAGCATAGATTGATAGCTGGAGAGAAACGTTGTTATAGTGCAGGGTGGAGGTGGTCTTGTAGTCAACAAGGTAGATATTTCCTTCGTTGTCAGCGAACACGCCATCTATGGCCGATGCAAAATACTTGTTATCTGTGACAAGATACTCGCTATCCACATGATGCAGTCCGTAAGCATGCAGCATGTCGCTGAAGTCACGTATCTCCTGTGTCGGATTCGGATATGCGCTTATATCAGAACCAAAGATGGTACAGAATAGCTCAAAGGAGTTGTGAATCATTCCACCACGTTCCGCTGCCTTTGCCAACACACTGTCTGGTATGTCCTTATATGTATCAGGAAATGCAAACTTGATGAGCGTTCCAGTGATACCTGATAGCTGTTTCTTTCCAAGATGGTAAGTGTGGTTGATCTCATCGAACACAACCTTGCTTTTCTTTAGTTTTATTTCCTTTGTTTTCATATTCCCAATTCCTTTCTCTTAGCAGATAGTGTCTGCATGAATTGTGCGTTGCTCATCAACGGCTGGTAGGTCTGCATTACCCATACAAGGTTGTCCTTGTTTACGCAGCGTGATACCATCTGTATAGCCTCGTCGATGTCGTTAGGGTGATACTGAGGTGTTGCTGTCTGTTGGGCAGGTTGAGCGGCTTGTGCTTGTGGGTTTGCTTGCTGCTGCGCTGCCTGATGCTGACCATCGTTGGTTGTATCGGAATCTGCGTTGATGCTGTTCATAACAAGATGCCTCACGGTGGATTTGTTATGAGA
>ENA-OPCI01000813-OPCI01000813.1-human-gut-metagenome-genome-assembly--contig:-NODE-813-length-19925-cov-2.734575_pt1 | contig 19925 bp, 9 predicted proteins | sample MGYA00241564_ERZ501479 | MGnify/ENA primary metagenome ERZ501479 (study PRJEB25962, sample SAMEA2042630) | human gut metagenome | biome: human gut; feature: human-associated habitat; material: faeces...
ACTTAACGAACAAAAAGAGCCTGTAATCCCAACCCCTATTTTCATTCCATTAAACATGTCTCATCACTCCGTGAATATATTGAAACATCAATAATGCCGATTCATATGGAAAATACAAATTAGGTATTGTGCTTTCATCCAGTTTGATTCCTGCTGCGACATTCTTTGTAGGTGTTATTGCACTCTACTTCTACCCCATAACCAAAGAGTATAACGAACACATGCAGGCCGAACTGAAAGAACGAAGAAGCAAAGCAGATTATTAAAGACTCACAACTGTTTAAAAACAGACAAGTAATAATTCAATTTCTATAAAAAAATAATTCAATAACTTATAACTAAATTCTGATTCACCATGAAAAAAGAAATGAGATACTTAGTTCCGGGAGATTATATGGCAGATCCTGCCGTACATGTTTTCAACAACAGAGTTTACATCTACCCCAGCCACGATTGGGAAAGCGGCATCGAAGAAAACGACAATGGCGATCATTTCAACATGAAAGACTATCATGTGTTCTCCACCGATGATATTATGAACGGCGAAATCAAAGACCATGGAGTAGTCCTTCAGATAGAGGACATACCTTGGGCAGGCCGTCAGCTATGGGACTGTGACGTAGCCCGGAAAGACGGAAAATATTACATGTATTTCCCCTTGAAAGACCAAAATGATATTTTCCGTATCGGCGTGGCTATCAGTGACAATCCGGAAGGACCGTTCATTCCCCAAGCCAACCCGATGAAAGGCAGTTACAGTATCGACCCTGCCATCCTGGATAATGGAGACGGTGATTTCTATATGTATTTCGGCGGTTTGTGGGGTGGCCAACTGCAACGCTATCGCGACAATAAAGCTTTGGAATGTGCCGCTTTACCCGAAGGTAACGAACAGGCTCTTCCCGCCCGTGTGGCCAAACTCAGCAAAGATATGCTGGAGTTTGCAGAAGAGCCGAAAGCTGTTGTCATTTTGGATGAAAATGGAAAACCTCTGACAGGAGGCGACAATGAGCGCCGTTTCTTCGAGGCCAGCTGGATGCACAAATACAACGGCAAATATTATTTCTCCTACTCCACCGGCGATACCCACCGCCTATGTTACGCCATCGGTGACAATCCTTACGGACCTTTCACTTACCAAGGTGTCATTCTCACTCCGGTAGTGGGTTGGACCACGCATCATGCCATTGTAGAGTATAAAGGAAAATGGTATCTATTCCAACACGACTGTGTGCCTTCCAATGGAAAGACATGGCTCCGCAGTCTGAAAGTTTGCGAACTGGAATATGATGCTAATGGCAAAATAATCACTATTGAAGGACAATAATCCAATGCACCAAGATGCCTTTATACCGCGCTAACATACGCGGCATAGAAACCATTTATCAATTTGTAATCCTAATGACATGAAATACAGAATATTTTCGCTTTTCTACATCGCAATAGTATTCGTTACCCAAATGGCTGCCGAAAACGGTAGCCATTTGTGCCTTCGACTGCCTGCCAATGCCCATGCAGAAATTTCCGCTCCCCGCCAATCGCCTACACTAAACATAGCGGTCGAGGAGTTGCATCAGGCATGGCAAGGAGCCCCTGTCCAGCTCGTTATACAAAGGGACAAACAATTGCAACCAGAAGGTTTCCGCATCCGACATGAAGATAACAAAATCACGCTCACATCTCCCACCGAGACAGGATTACTCTATGCCGCCTATCACCTGCTCAGGATGCAAGCGACCGGGCAAAACGTCACTGCAACTCAAACAACAGAGAATCCCGCCTACAGCCTGCGCATCCTCAACCATTGGGACAATATGGACCGTACCGTAGAACGCGGTTATGCAGGACAATCGCTTTGGAATTGGGAAGAACTGCCGAATACCCTGTCCGACAGATATAAGGAATATGCCCGCGCCAATGCTTCCATCGGCATCAACGGCACTGTACTGAACAACGTAAATGCTTCACCCCAAATTCTTTCTACCGAATACCTGCAGAAAGTAAAAGCATTGGCAGATATTTTCCGCCCATACGGACTACGTGTGTACCTCTCCGTTAATTTTGCATCCCCTATGGCTCTCGACAGTCTGAGCACTGCCGATCCTCTTGACAAAAAAGTTATCCGCTGGTGGAAAAACAAAGTTAAGGAAATCTACCGCATCATCCCCGACTTCGGCGGTTTTCTGGTGAAAGCCAATTCGGAAGGACAGCCTGGTCCTTGCGATTTCGGACGTACCCATGCCGAAGGTGCCAACATGCTGGCAGACGCATTGAAGCCCTACAAAGGTATCGTTATGTGGCGCGCTTTTGTATACAGCCCTTCCGATGCCGACCGTGCCAAACAAGCATATTTGGAGTTTGAGCCCTTGGATGGACAGTTCCGCAACAACGTCATCGTCCAAGTGAAGAACGGACCGATAGATTTCCAACCCCGCGAACCGTACAGTCCATTGTTCAGTGCGATGCAACATACACCACTAATGGCAGAGTTCCAAGTGACACAGGAATACTTGGGACACTCCAATCATCTTGCTTATTTGGCCCCGATGTGGAAAGAATTCTTTGAATTCGTAACACCCGCTTCTTTAAAGGCAGTGGCCGGTGTTGCCAATATAGGTACAGATACCAACTGGTGCGGTCACACCTTTGCACAAGCCAACTGGTATGCTTTCGGACGCCTATCATGGCAACCCTCTTTATCTTCCGAACATATTGCTGATGAATGGCTAAAGCAAACTTTTGACTCCCAGCCCTCGGACATCAATGCCCAACTAAAGAAGATGATGCTCGACAGCCACGAGGCTGTGGTAAACTATATGATGCCCCTTGGCCTACATCACATTTTCGCATGGGGGCATCATTACGGTCCCGAGCCTTGGTGCAACATCCCCGGCGCCCGCCCGGACTGGCTTCCATCCTACTATCACAGAGCAGACAAACAAGGGATAGGTTTCGACCGCAGTAGCAAAGGAAGCAATGCCGTTGCACAATATCCGGAAAACCTGTCTAAGCAATACGACAACATCAGCACTTGTCCCGAAGAATATCTCCTATGGTTCCACCATGTGCCCTGGAATTACCGCATGAAAAGCGGTCGCACTCTATGGGACGAGTTCTGCTATCACTACGACAATGGAGTCCGACAAGTCAGAGACTTTCAGAAGATATGGGATGCCGCCGAAAAATACATTGACGCAGAACGTTTCCATGAAGTACAGTCCGCTTTGAAGATACAGGCCCGCGATGCTGTTTGGTGGAAAGACGCCTGCCTTCTTTATTTCCAAAAATTCTCAAGCATGCCCATACCTTACGAGATCGAACGCCCTATACACGAATTGAAAGACTTGCAGAAGATACATCTCCCCATCAGCAACTATGAATGTCCCACCAAAGAACTGCTGAATAAAAACAGATAAAAAAAGGCATCAACAAGTGTGGCAGAAAGGGGCAAAAGATATCACTCTTCACTCCTCTCTGCCACACTTGTTTATATTCCCTTAAAGCACACCACTTGTTTAATAGGAATAAACTTATAATTCAAAGCCAATAAACTATAAGTTTAATTCGGTGAAACAAATATAAATTTCCGGTGAAACAAGTCCTTCCTTTTCTCATAGTGCAATGTTACGTTATTGAGTTTTTTTAGTAATTTTGTCAACACAAACAATATACCATGATGAAGCAAAAAACAGTAATCTGTCTTTTATATCTATTCTTATCCGTTTTATGCTACGGGCAAACAGGTAAACTTTTTACTGTGGACAATGAGTTGTCAAGCAGCATGATTAACAGTATCTATCAGGACAAAGAAGACATTATATGGATAGCGACTGAAGACGGACTGAACCGATACGACGGTGCCAAATTCAGTGTATACAAACATGACTTCTACGATGAACATTCTCTGCAAAACAATTATGTCCGCGTCCTTTTTGAAGACAAGAAAGGGACTTTCTTTGTAGGCACATTAAATGGTCTGCAAACATACGACCGTGCAACAGGTATTTTCTCCCATATTCCCATGACCTTCAAAGAAGGAGGTAAGCTAGAAGTTAATGTATCCACCATTATCGAGCGCGCCAACGGAGAAATACTAATAGGAACATCCGGACATGGAATATTCTTACTGAATGTCACAGAAGGACACATAGAAGCCAGGCAACTGCCCGGGTTTGTTCCAAGTTATCTCATCAACCAGATCTACGAAGACCGGAACGGGACATTGTGGGTAATCACCAATGACAAAGGAATATACAGCATAGATACAAACCAAAGGATGACGCACTATCCGAATGGAAGGGAAATTGTGTGGCCTTCTTCCATCTGCGAAGACAAAACAGGAAACATCTATGTGGGATGCCTGAAAAACGGACTGTTCAAATACAATCCTCAAACAAACGGCTTCACCCACATTAAATGTTCTTCGCATCCGGAGCTACCTATTAAGACCCTATATAACATAAACCAAGATGAAATCTATATCGGAACCGATGGGAACGGAATGAAAGTGTATAACATTCAGAAAGGACAGATAATGGAAAGTCCTGTCAATATTACCAGTTTCAACTTTGATAAGTCCAAAGTACATTCTATTCTCAAAGACAATCAAGGGAATATATGGCTGGGATTCTTCCAAAAAGGAGTTATGATAGTACCGCCCGTTAGTAACAACTTCAAGTATATGGGATATAAATCGTCTACCCACAACACAATCGGTTCCTGTTGCATCATGTCCGTATGTAAAGACCATACCGGTTCCTATTGGATAGGCACAGATAATGATGGCATCTACCGTATAGATCCAGATGGAAAGCAACAAGCGCATTTTGAGCAACGTCCGGGCATCAGCCACTCGGTATCCTCCACCATTATGAGCATTTGTGAGGACTCGGACCGAAACTTATGGATAGGTTCATACCGTGACGGACTTGCCAAGTTGAATCCTCAGACCGGACACTGTGAATACATCTATCTGCCGGATAAAGACCACAAACCGGCACAAAGCATATACAGTATCATTGAAGACAAACATAGACAGCTTTGGGTAGGTGCTATGGGAGCTGGACTTTACCGTATCAATCTGGAAACTAAAGAAATATACCATTGTCCCAGCACTGCAAACGGTTTTGAATACCGTCCGCTAAGCAATATACTGCACAATTCATGGATTAACTGCCTGCTGTATAGTACAAACGACAAACTTTACATTGGAACCTATGACGGTTTAGGCTGCCTCGACATCCCAACAATGGATTTTGTTTCCACTTACAAGACAAACAGACTGCTACAAGGTGATGTGATTTATGCACTTTATGAGGATTTGCATCATAATATCTGGGTGGGAACTTCACAAGGGCTGAAGCAATTAAATCCCCAAACACAAAAAGTCAGGAAATACACCATATCCGACGGCCTTCCCAGCAATTCCATTTCGGCCATTGAGGGAGACGCTAACGGTAACCTATGGATAAGTACAAACTTCGGCATATCCCGCTTCAATCCCAGTACACAAACATTCGTCAACTTCTATGCAAGTGACGGTCTGCAAGGAAATGAATTCAGCAAAGGAGTATCATTTGCCAGCACCAAAGGAGAAATTATCTTTGGAAGCACCAGCGGTATTACTTACTTTAACCCCGGAGAAATAACAAGTCCCAACAAAAAACCGGAAATACGCATTACAGACTTTTACGTGCACGATAAAGCGGTAAGATTGGGCATGAAATCCGGACGCTACGATATTGTCACAACCTCTGTAACGAATTCCGACAAATTTCATCTGTCGCACAAAGACAACTCATTCAGCATCGAGCTCTCCGCCATGGAGTTCTACAGTCCTGAACGCATAAGCTATTCCTATACATTCAACAGCAATACATGGGTGAATTTACAGTCCGGTGTCAACAGGATATCATTCAGCGAACTGACACCGGGTATCTATCACTTCCAGGTAAAGGCAAGGGACTATAATTCCTATTCCGAAATAAAAAAACTGACCATTATCATTTCTCCACCCTGGTATGTCTCATGGTGGGCAAAAACCATATATTGTCTAACAGCAGTCATCATCACTATTTTCATCATAGTGCAAATACGCCAACGGTATCGTGCACGTCAGGAAATGTTGGAACATATACATGCCGAACAGCTGAATGAAGCCAAGTTACAGTTCTTCATCAACATTTCTCACGAGATACGCACCCCGATGTCTCTCATAATAAGCCCATTGCAAAAGCTAATGGCTACGGACTACGATACAGAGCGCCAGCAGAGTTACAATATCATCTACCGTAACGCCGAACGTCTTCTGCGCCTTGTCAACCAACTTATGGATATCCGGAAAATAGATAAAGGGCAAATGCAACTCAAATTCCAGGAAACTGATATCGTGAGTTTCATACAGGATTTGCACTATACATTTGCCTACCAAGCCAATACCAAACATATCAAGCTGGACTTTCATTCCGAAGTGAAAGAACTGAAAGCGTGGATAGACCCGAAGAACTTCGATAAGGTTATCTTGAATATACTCTCCAACGCATTCAAATTCACACCGGAAAATGGTAACATACAAATCCGCTTATGCACCGGCAATGATCCAAATGCCGCTGAGAAAGCGTTAAGCCGTTATTTCGAAATCAGTATAGAAGATGACGGGATCGGCATCAATGAAACCGAATTAGAACGTATCTTCGACCGCTTTTATCAGATACGCAACAGTCAAAACAACTCAAACATAGGTACAGGTATCGGATTGCATCTCACCCGTTCACTGGTAGAGCTGCATCATGGCAGCATCACCGTTGAAAACAACCAAGGAACTCCCGGATGCCGTTTCATCGTCCGCCTTCCCTTAGGAAAGGAACACCTCAAACCAGAAGATATAGACAACTCAGCAGTTAAGCAGGATTCAGTACACATAACTACGGCGCTACCCACAACACCGCTGATAGAAACACCCCCGAAAACACACTCAAAATCCAAGTATCGTGTACTAATCGTAGAAGATGATGATGAAATCCGCCGTTACATCTGCCAAGAATTGGGGCGTGATTTTCACATGCAAGAGTGCCGTAACGGCAAAGAAGCATTTACATATATTCTCAAAAAAACTCCCGATTTAATTATCAGTGACATTATGATGCCTGAAATGGACGGCATGACTCTCTGTTCAAAAGTGAAACAGAACATCAATACCAACCACATTCCAGTTATCCTGCTTACAGCCAAAAGCCGTGAAGAAGATAATCTGGAAGGACTCAGTATAGGGGCTGATGCCTACATAACAAAACCTTTCAGCATTGAAATACTTCGGCAAAGCACTTTTAACCTGATCAAGAGCCGAGAAAGATTGAGAAACAATTTCCAGGGCAGCCAGACACAAAAAGAACGGATGCAGGAATTAGAGATAGAATCACCGGATGAACGCCTATTAGACCGCATTATGAAAGTTATCAATGACAATATAGCTAACCCGGAACTGAATGTCGAAATGGTAGCCGAAACCGTAGGCATCAGCCGTGTTCATCTGCACCGTAAACTGAAAGAACTGACCAACCAGTCCACTCGCGACTTGATACGCAATCTCCGGCTAAAACAAGCAGCAACCCTGTTGGCTAAGAAACGGCAAAGTATCAATGAAGTTGCAGCCTTGACAGGTTTCACCAACGTTGCCTATTTCTCAACTGCCTTCAAAGAGTTATACGGAATGACACCTACTGCCTACATGGAGCAAAATGCGGCATCGGCATCTTCCGACACTGAGTGATACAAATAAAAGATGAATATGCCAAAACTCCATTTTGAGGAAATAAACTTTTAACTTGAAATTAGAATATCCTAAAAGACTAAAAAAAGGGTCGTATCATTACTCTCAAAACAGAGTTTGATACGACCCTTTTAGAGGTTATAGTTACAATCTGTAACTTTTCAGAGTACTCATTTTAGCTTTGACAAAAGCTCTTCATCTGTCTAAAGGTTTCGTTTAAAAGTATCTTCATTTATCTCTTTGACAAGGAGACTCATTCATAAATAAAAAAGTTTTCCGGTATCCGCCAAAATCCACCACAATCTTTTCAAATACAATTCCCGGATCCAAAGGCTTCAAGGTTAAGGTCTGCAACCCATCCTGCGATATCGGTAATTCCAGTTTCACCTGACTTTCAACCACTCTTCGGGCAACTGTGGGATATAAAGTTGTGTACACATTCTCCGGTTCTTCATTCAAATTGGCATTAAAATTAATTGTTTCTACATTACCTCCGTTAAAGCCTACTTCATATTTATGCCCTTTTATATCGTGAAATGCCAGTGTTGATTTCACCACAATATGGACAGTCACTTCGGTAACACCTTTGGGAATTTCCATTTTATAAGAAAGGGAAGCACCGGCAACATCTTTCGTATAAGGCATCAACGCCATACCGCTCAATGTACGTCCCATATAAGGAATAACCGTCCATTGTGCCCCGACAACGTCCTTCTTCTCAAAATAGTGTTCGGCTTCCATTGCCACCACACCGTCCCTGGATTTGAAAACATATCCTCCCATAGCTTTTTCCGGCTCCTCGATGCGATATACCTCCGGCTGCTTATCTGCCGGAAAATTATCATTCCACGAAGTATAACCGATATGCTTCTGTATCATCATGTTCTTCCATTTACCTCCCGACATCACATTGTTATAGTCATCGCACAAGTCCTTGTCACGCTTAAAAGACTGTTCAACCTTGTCGGCCCAATAATTTGCCTGCGGATTATTCTCCTTGTAAAGCTTATGGTTCATAGCTTGCGCATAGTACATTTCATACAAATTGGCCATTGCCTGCACAGGGAAAAGAATCAGTTGCTTATACGCATCCTTATATTCCTGTTGGAGTGTCATATATTGGCGCAATGCTTCCGCTTCGAGCTTAATAAACTCATCAGAAACCTGCTTCCACTCTCCGGTCTCCAGATTATAAGTCTTGCGGTCAAGCATTTCAGCAGTAACCCTACCGGCATATTTGCTATATAAGTTCAAAATGCGCATAGCTTCGTCCGCTTGCTCTTCACCAAATTGCTGGGCGCAGAATTGACGTGGATGATCCAACAAGTTATCAACCGCATAGCGTTTAGGATTCCAAGCCATGTCGAGGAATAAAGTGATAGGATATTCCATCGGTTTCAAATCGCCGACATTAAGTACCCATAACTTGTCAACTCCATAATCGTAAGTCAACTGCAATTGTTCCCACATATTCTGGATTGGAGTCACATTAAGCCATTTTGCGTTTCGGGGAGCTCCCACATAGTCCACATGATAATAGATTCCCCAGCCTCCGGGATGTTTTCTTTCTTCCGCATTTGGCAAACGACGTACATTTCCCCAATTGTCATCACTCAACAGCATAATCACATCGTCGGGTACTCTGAGCCCCATATCATAAAAACGTTGCACTTCCTTATATAGAGCCCATACCTGCGGACGTTTTTCCGGAGCTTTTCCCGTCACTTCCTTAATGATGCGCCGTTGGTTCTTGAAAATCTTTTCCATTAAACGCATATTCTCTTTATCACGTGATACATATTTATCATCCTCTCCTTCTTTTCCACCCATAGGTGTATCGCCATCCCCCCGCATACCGATAGTTATCAAATCCTCCGTATCAACGGCACGTTCAATACCTTCACGAAAAAAGCGGTCAATTACTTTTTGGTTGGAAGCATAATCCCACGCACCATACTCTTTACGTTTTCTCGCCCACTCCTGATGATTACGCGCCATAGGTTCATGATGGGATGTACCCATAATAACTCCCATGTCATTGGCAGTCTTGCTGTTTTCCGGATCATCCGCATAGAAACTCCATCCCCACATCGCAGGCCACATAAAATTACCACGCAGACGCAAAATAAGTTCAAACACACGTGCATAGAAGCGATGGTCACCATAGTTCGTGCCATAAGTATGTTTCACCCAACCTGTCAAACAAGGAGCCTCATCATTCAAGAAAATACCACGATACTTCACTGCCGGTTCGCCTGCCGTATAGCTTCCACGAACGATAGACAAATTCTGTTGAGGAACTACCGGTACATCAGCCCAGTCATACCAAGGAGAGACACCGATCTGTTCTGAAAGCTCATATATTCCATAAATTGTTCCACGCTTGTCACTTCCTGCAATGACCAATGCTTCTTCCATCCCCTTTAAAGGAGCCGGCACTACCGTCATCAAATATTTTTCATTCTTACCATTCAGCAATGAAGCATCTATCTTCTTTGCTTTCACCAGTTCTTTTATATAACGACTTTTAAGAGTTCCCACTATAACCACACGCTTTACACCAGGTTCAAACAGCAAATCAGCAGCTTTACCGGTTACCCGTTCAAAATCGTTCTGAAGATTCTTTGCTGCTATCATTACACCAGTATCTTCCTGCTCATCTATCAATATGGCATTGGGCGTCCCGTTTTCCACAAGCGTAAAGCGGTCGGAAGCCAACTGGCTAAAGGTTATCCCCCTATTATCTATGGCCCCTGCATCCAAACATAAAGCGAAGAGTAGTAATGTCCCTAAACTTTTTTTTATTTTCATAATGTGATTTTTTTATTTATCGTATTTAAAATAATCTATATCTATATAACCTCCCAAAGACTTCGTCGCATAATTGAATATGGCGAACTTACTCCCCATAAAGAACCGGGTATAATCAAAAACCATCTTACAAGGTTCCCCTATCTGCTTCCACTCTTCATTATCATAGCTATAATAGAAAGTAGCCTCATCTTTTTTGTTTGCAAAGTCACCGTCAATGCGAAGATAAACAAAATCTTTCTTACAAGTTATACGTTCTTTCTCTTCTATCTTCACATCGGTAACTTTTTTTTCCTTATCCGACAGACTGACAGACTGGACAGACATCACAAGATGTTTCTTTCCGTTCTCCTTTACTACGGCAAGCACTCCGGACAAACCGTTAAAAGCCGTAAATCCTGCCACATCACCATCCTTCATTTTTGACACATCCATTGCCACCGTTCCGCTACATTTTGGAGCACTCATACGTTGGGTCAAAGTATTAGGAGCCAAAAACAGATTGTCCACCACCCGTCCTGTCTTCAGACGCAAGAAACCGGAACGTTCGGTCAGCGACCAGCAATCATCCAGCGGGTTATGGTTCCACTGCCAGTTAAGGCTCAACCTGGTATTACGAAAGTCATCACTCCCCATAATGCTGCCTTTACATTCATCCGGGAAAGTTTTCATAACCATAGAATCGGGTACACGTCCCTCGGCATCACCTAACACAGGCCAACCATCTACCCAGTGACAAGGCATCAAAGTCGGCACACGTCCTATACCTCCCCGGTCCTGAAAAATAAACCCGTACCAGTTTCCATCCGGTGAATCCACGATACAACCTTGTCCCACGCCACCATATCCTTGAAACTCCGTTTCAAGAATAACCTTTTTCTCATATGGACCGGTAATTTTGTCAGCCCGATAACATACCTCACGACGTAATCTTCCGGGAATGCTCCAATCCATAGAAATCATCAGCAAATAATACTTGCCATTATGTTTGAATGCTTGGCTACCTTCCAACAAACCTTGCTCATCGGCATCCCGTTCAAATATTTTCATGTCTATCCCTCCAGATTCCACATCGCTAAGATCGCTCTTAAGCTGACGCAATTGCCCAGTGCCATAAAACAGATAGACTTTACCGTCATCGTCAAACAGCAAAGAAGCATCATGATGATGAGGCGGACGAGAAACCAAAGTCCACTCACCTGCCGGATCTTCAGCCGTATAAATGTAACCGCGATAAGGCTCATCATTAGGTGAGAACCACACATAAAACCGCCCGTCATGATAACGGATGCTTGATGCCCACTGTCCACGACCGTATACAGTCCCCTCTTTCAAATCATAACGGGGCAAATCGGTTAATTTTTGGAATACATAACTAATAGTCTCCCAATGCACCAGATCTCTTGAACGCATTACGGGACACCCCGGCATCAGGTGCATAGTAGTGCTCACTAAATAGTAGTAGTCTCCGACCCTTATCATTGAAGGATCAGGTACATCCGCATTAATCACCGGATTGTTAAAAGTTTCCTGCTGCTGTGCACTTACTCCCAATGAAAGGATTAGCAAAACTAAAGGAACAGTTATTTTCTTTAAATTCATAAGTAATTATTTATGCTTATAGTACTTTATCAATTCAGTGTAGTCCTTTCAAACATGTACTCCTTACCAGGCTCTGTCATTATATCATATTCATAAACTTTATAAAGTACAGGCAATTGAAGTGCATTCAGTTTCTCCGATTTCAAAGGTGCTGCAATCTCAGCCGGCGCATATAGCATATTCGGACAATCACCCTCTGCCGGTTTCAAGCCATCACCCTTCAAAGGAACATAACTACGAATACGTAACACACCACCAATACGTGAATGTACCTTAGCCTTAAGCAGTTGCGCTCCTTCCCATTGCATGTCAACAACAAAACCGCCACGAGCTACCAAACCACTGATACTTCCTTCATTCCACTCCTCCGGCAAAGCAGGAAGTAATTGTACTGCCCCATCATGGCTTTGCAGCAACATTTCAGCCACACCTGCCGTATAGCCGAAATTACCGTCTATCTGGAAAGGAGGGTGTGCATCAAACAAATTGGGATAGGTACGACCTTCAGGAAATTCCCGCATTTTGTCGTCGCCCGGAAGAATACGAAGCATGTTCTTTATAATTTTATAAGCATGATTACCATCGAGCATACGTGCCCAGAAATTTATTTTCCAACCGATACTCCAACCTGTCGCTGCGTCACCCCGCTGCAAAAGTGTGTTTTTAGCAGCTTGGAAAAGCTCGGGATGAAGCCGCGGTGATATCTGATTGCTTGGATACAAACCATAGAGGTGTGAAATATGCCGATGATCATCACGAGGATTATCTGCATCTATCAGCCATTCCTGAATCTGATTATGACGTCCTATCTGCATAGGCGGCAACTGCTTAAAAGCAACGGCCAAGGAATCTTGATATGCTTGGGATTCACCCAATATACGAGCTGCGAGCATTGTATTATAAAGCGCATCAAAAGCTATCTGATTGTCCATAGTACATCCTGCAGTAATGGAAGAACCGGCATATCCATGTTCAGGCGATACGGAAGGAGCCGTTACTAACCAACCGTTCTGAGGATGTTTCACCAAATGGCTTAAATAGAAATCTGCCGCACCTTTCATTACAGGATAATAGCGACGTAAAAACTCTTTGTCACCAGTGAAAAGATAATGTTGCCATAAGTGTTGTGTCAGCCAAGCTCCTCCATTTGGCCACATTCCGAAATAGGCAGCATCTATCGGACCACAAGCACGCCACAAATCCGTATTGTGATGAGCCACCCAGCCACGTGCTCCGTAAACAGTTTCAGCAGTTTTCTTGCCATTTACACTCAAATCGCTCACCATATCAAAAAGCGGTTGGTGGTTTTCCGACAAGTTTGTTACTTCGGCAGGCCAGTAATTCATTTCCGTATTAATATTAATCGTATATTTACTATCCCAAGGAGCATATACGCTATTGCACCACAAGCCTTGCAGATTGGCGGGCTGTCCACCGGGTTGCGAAGAAGAAATAAGCAAATAACGACCATACTGAAACATCAGTGCTATAAGGTTCAGGTCTTTTCCTTCACCAAAAGCTACAACCCGTTTATCAGTCTCCAACGTAGATGTTTCGGTAGAAGGTATGGAAAACGTCACACGATCGAACTGCTCCTTATAGGCAGCTATATGATTGGCAAGAGCTTGCTCATACGGAACTTTTACTGCACGTTTCAGAATGGAAGAAGCAAGTTTCGAAGCATTACCGCCCACATCATGATAGTTTACGAAGTTTGTCGCAGCAGATATGTAAAGAGTAGCCACGGTAGCTTGGTCTACAACCACAGACTTATTCGACTTTCCAGACTTTCCATTATGTCTCACCAATATCCTGCATTCAGCATTTAATGCTGCAGGAATTCCTTCCTGCTCCACACCTTCACATTTCACTACCAGCTCATTCCCTTTAGCCATTACCACATGTTTCAAAGGCGAGTTATAACTCAAATCGAAGTTCAACGCCTTCGGCTTATCAGCCTCCATGCGTACAACAATTACATTATCGGCGAACGATGAAAAGACTGTACGTGTATATGTCACCTCATCTACCATATATCGAGTAACAGCTACGGCATTTTCTATATCCAGTTCACGATAGTAGTTTTCAACATTCTTATGTTCCGGTTGGTTAATTAACAAACTGCCCATAGTGAGAAAACGCATACCATGCTGTCCTGTGAAAAAATTCTCATCTATCAACTTTTGCGCTTCCGACAGACGGTTAGCGAACACAAGCTCACGTGTTTTAGCCAAAACCTCTTTTCCTTTCGGATTGTCATTGCGATAAGGACCGCCTGCCCAAAAAGTTTCTTCATTAAGCTGAATTTCTTCCTTATCTGTACCACCGTAAACCATAGCGCCCAAACGAGAGTTCCCCACCGGTAACGCTTCTACCCAGCGACGTGCCGGTGCCGAGTACCATAATTTCATTCGGGTTGCTTCCTGCTTGTTTATCATTGCCTTATATCCCAACAACTGCAACATTGTTTCAGCATAACGTGCACCCAACATACGATATCCGCGAGCGGTGAAATGCAGATTGTCCCCTGCTGCCGAACAACCGGCAGATGAAATAACATGCGCCGTTGAAATTACTTGTGGCAGTGTGTCTATAATGTCATTCATACTTGCACAGATACCCTTTTGGTCGGCATGTACCACTTCTCCGACCAAAAGAGGCACTTCCTCCGCTTTCAGGTTTAAATCTGACAATAAGTTCTCATAAACGCCTTTTAGTTTTTCCGGCCATTCTTTGTCACCTGTATTTGATTCACCCTGATGCACCAGAATACCTTTAATCACCCCGTCCTTCTGTGCCTTCTTTGCCAAATCTACGAGCCAAGCATACGGATTATTATCATAAGACTTCACGATATTTTTCAGCCAATCCGGTTGAGTAGCAATGTGCTCTGCACAGCTCTCTTTATCGAACAACTCAATACGACATCCCCCGATAGCCACATTGATAACACCCACTTTGACATTCGAAGGCAAATTATCAACCATAGTACGTCCAAAATAATCACATGGGGTCAATCCCGTATGGCAACGAGACAACGGCGGAAGAGCCTTATACCACTCTCCTTTTACCCTTCCGCGCTCAGGACAATCAACAGCAGACATCATCAAAAAACGTTCACTTATACCTATACTATCCTGCGGTTCCACACGTGCATTGCCTTCCATATTAGACTGCCCGAAAGCCAAATAAATATGAAAATCCTTATCTTGCGCATGCATAGTTAAGCAGCTCCCTAAAAAAAGGTATACCAGTAATAAATCAATCACTCTATTTTTCATTTCTATTTTTCAATTTTACAGTAATTAATGTCCTTGAGGAAATATAATCCGATAGTTCCCGCTCAAATGCATAAAAGCAAACAAACGAAGTAATCCGTCATAATAAGCATCAAAATATCCATCATCGTAAGGCACGTGTTTGGCATTCCATAAACGATCGACAAATTCCCGGCTCTTATCATGTGTGCAAACCAATGAGACCGCAGCCGTAGTAGCAACCAGTCCCAAAGAATGTCTCAGTTTCTTATACCCTCCGGCATCCAGCAGTTCTGTCACCGTTGTACCATCTACATTGTATTGATCTACAAAGCTATCTATACCTTGGGAATAAAAAAAGTTCTGTATCTTATTTCCATATTCTTGCTGCCATTTTCTGTCCGCACATGCCCATGAATAATCCAATGCTATATTCATAGGTACACGCCATGAATCAAAACGAAAAGCATCTCCTATAACCCGTTTACTGCCAAGCAATGTGCCATCATAGTTATTATAATCAGGATTAAGCCCTGTTACAGGGTGAATACTTTTATGCAAATATTCACGACTTTTCCGGGCACATACCCGCCAAAATTCACTTCTACCGTCTTCTGCCCACCTGGCCCATACCTCATAAAATGCTGGAATATGATAGGAAGGATCCGTAAATCTTCCTCCAAAAGGATCCGGCGTAAATGTTATCAACTGATGTTCCAAATTAATCAAAGGGGCAACACGCTCCATACCAATTTTCTGCATCGAGCAATTCAATATATTTTGAGCCTCAGCAAGATAATTAATCCCTGTTGAATTCCCCCAACGATTAGAAGCAAAAATAAGTGATGTTACATAATAAAGTTCTCCATCAGACGCCGGTCCCTGAGCATTACGCGTGCCGTCCGTCTGACAACTCCATGCAAAATAGCCTTTTAGCAGTCCCTCCTGATGCTGCATATATTTCTTGCTCCACCTCCATAAACGATCGAAAATATCTTTCCTATCGAACTGAACGGCAATCATTAATCCATAAGACATTCCCTCTGTACGTACATCATGATTTTTTATGTCACTGATATAAGCCATCGAGTCCCCCACTTCAAAATAGACCTTATCCGGTCCATAAAAAACACTTTCAAATACCGATTTCAACTTTTTATCAATGTCCTTTTGCTTATAGCCCAATTCCGCAAAGAGATTACGATAGCGTCTCGTTGCAAAAGCACCTTTGGTATAAGGCAACCTCTCTTCGCCTAAACGTTCTATCTCATTTGCCCAAGGCATCCATTTCAAATAGTCCATATCCTCAAACATATCCGCTTTCGTAACAAATGTATCTACATATGTTTTACCCAACAGAAATTTATCAATAAAAGCTTCCACTTCCGGATACTGACTCTTCGGCAACATACAATGCATATGACCTCCCTGAATAGAAAAGCCCATACGATCTTCTATGCCAAAAGCCTTCCATACCATTCGTGCAGCCTGGCAAGATACGTAGTTCGACTCTTCTGCCAACCATTCATAATCTGTATTTCCAAGTACCAGCAAAGCACGAGGAGCAATCAATGCTGCCAGTTCATGGTGATCAATCGGCAAGCGGTTTACATTCTTACCTGCAAATTGGCGCATACTTTCCAGAAACCATGCATAGTTGGTACGCCCCAAAGTTTCTACATTCTCTAAAGTTTCCGAAACACGCCAGGCATTAACCCCTCCGCCACCGGGCTCTTGGGCAATAGTCAACGCAATACGCTCATCAAAAGCCCCTGCAAACAATGCCATTTTACCGGCAAATGAACAACCGGATATAGCCAAATGCGAAAGATCAATACGCGATTTTTTTTCAACCTTTTCCAATCCATCAATCAATCGGCTAATTCCCCATGACCATGCACAATAAGATCCCATCTCCGTTTGCTCCGGATATAAACGATTTATCGGCTCATTACCACGCTTTTGTGTATGAGACATGACCTGTGTGAAATTAAATGTAATCTGTGCGATTCTCCTTTTATCAAACAACTGTACCGGAAGAGACCCTGTAGATCTGCCGATCCCAATAATAGCAGGAAAAGGGCCATTGCCCTCAGGATACTTAATAGGAGCAGTCAATAGCAGTACCTCGCCATTTTCATGCACTATAACCCGCAATGTATCGTTATTTAGAATAGCCTCTATACTATCTCTTGGAGTAACAGGCTTCATTCCCAATTCATAATGTTGCAATTGGTGGGCTATCTCAAAACGATGCCTCTTCCAATCCTTGAAATCTGTTGAACGCCCGCTTCCATCAGCCCATGCAAAAGGATCAGGAAGAGTGGCTATCTCCGGCAATTTATCTATTGGGAGTATCCCAGGAAGCTGAAAGTTATCATTTGTATACTCTTTGTCATAGACCAAAGGTATTGCTGTCTGTCCGAAAACCATCATCTGAGATAATAACAAAATAGCTAGAGCCATTTTTATTTTTTGTGTGTTTCCCATATAAATTTAAAGTTACATATAGATTTACTTTTTAAATAAATGAGGAACAAATTCACGCAAGCAACGTCGCCATGTAAGCCATTCGTGCCCCGTGCCTTGTGACTCATAATATTCTGCATTAATCCCGAGTTCATGCAAAGAATCTACAAGTTGTTTCGTTCCAAACTGTTCTTCCGTCCCACATCCCAAAAATAAATAGTGCACTTTTTTATTGAACTTGCCAGCATCAGCAAATACACCATTATAACAAGTTTTCACGTCACCACTTGCCGCTCGTAGCCTCCTTGGTCACTCGCTCGCCGGTCTCCGTCTGCGTCGTTATCTTACAGCCGGTACTGAAGGCAAGCGCACCGCCACCCACCGAAAGGATGAGGTCGGTTCCGTCTAATATATGTTCCATATTCTATTCTCTTTTTTTAATGATTACTGATAAATAAACTATTAGGATCAATCCGATAACCGCATACGTCCACATCGCCCAGTCGTGTTCGGGAGGCTTCTTCTCTTCCACGCTTTCTACACCGTTATAACGGCTTTCCGATGCCGTTCTATTCGTCTTGGAAACAGTGCTCTCCGAAGTGCGGCCAGCGAACTTTTCGCCCTCGAGATGCGTCTGCTCTTTCGACTTTCCGCTACCCTCGATGCGATAACCGCCACCCTCCAGTGGCCTGATGAGCCACGCCTGCTGCCACTCCTCGTCAGCCGTCACGCTTGCCCTCGTCAGGCTCGTCGTCTGCGTCGTGTCGTGGCTTACGCTGCTGTCTTGGCTTGCGCTGCTTGCTTGTTGTTTCTGTTGCGTCTGCGTCAGCGCCGTCTTCTTGGTTCTGCAGCTCGCCGCTGACAGGACAAGAAGCACGATGAGGACACAGCTGTATAGCCTCGATAGCCCTTGTGAGGCGGTTGAGCGCATAGCGCGTGCGGGCGTTCTCGCGGTTGAGTTCCCCGATAGCCTTTGCATTGTCTTCTGCTGCATCGTTCAGTTCTTTTTGTTTAGCTAAGAGTTCCTTGCTCACGTCGCCATACATCTCCTTGAAGGTGTCGTGTATGCGCTTCGCCTGCTCGGCCTCCTTTACTTTTCGGTTGGCTATCCAGGCGATGGCACCACCTATGCCGCCGCTCGGGATAGCCCACTGCAGGATGTTCATAATCATGTCTGTCATCGCCTTTCTAACCGTTTGAATTTAATGTTAAGTATATGATGAAGATTTGAAGCCTTGTTAGCCTGCCTTATAGCCGCTGTAGATCACACCGCCGGCATCCTCCTTCTTAGGCATACAGATGAAGTAGTGACGGTAAGACACTAAGTTGCGCTGATACTGAGGATCACTCTCCGCAGGGCTGTAGTACATCTTGGTAGTACCTGTGGCCTTGAACACACGGGGCACGTAGAATGCGAACGAGCACTGGAACTCGCCAGCCTTAGGTGTGGCGCCAAGGGTGTTCTTCACGCCTGCAGTACTGTAGGTAGGACAGGCACCGTACTCGTAGATGTCGAAGCCATAGAGGCGGCCTACGGTACCGTCGTTGCGGTTGATGTTATACTGCTCCTTGAATGCCTGGTCGGTCTCGAGGAGGTCGTTTACGTGGTCCGTACAGAGCACCAGACGGCGGTCAGTCACAGGCACGCCTAATGCGTCGAGCTTACGCTTCAGAGCCACAACGTCGTCAATGCAGAGCTTGATGCGCTTGGTGGCGGCGTCCACTGCGCCGGTAGTCACGAGCACAGGGGTCTTGTCCGTGTTCTTCGTAGGACAGAGCGCATGGGCTGCCTTGGCATACTTGGCGTCGTTCAGGGCGTTGGCACAACTTTCCTTCACGCGTGCCATCTTGTCGTAACTGAGCGCATACAGCTCGTCGTCGGTCACTGGCACCACCTTGGTCTGGAACTTGTCAAGCGAGAAGGTCTTGTCGCCGTCCTCTAACTCCTGAATGTCCAGTGGGTAGGTGGTGTTGTTGACAAGCACCTGTGGGTCGGCACCCACATGTTTACAGACAGT
>ENA-OPCI01000814-OPCI01000814.1-human-gut-metagenome-genome-assembly--contig:-NODE-814-length-19914-cov-5.611209_pt1 | contig 19914 bp, 21 predicted proteins | sample MGYA00241564_ERZ501479 | MGnify/ENA primary metagenome ERZ501479 (study PRJEB25962, sample SAMEA2042630) | human gut metagenome | biome: human gut; feature: human-associated habitat; material: faeces...
AAAATCATGAGCAACTTTTTGTTGCTCAAGTACTTATAAAGAAAAACATAAAATCAAAATATTGCATTTCGATTGTCTATCTTGTCGCATCACGCATAGACAAGTAAGCTGAGGATGGAGTGATGTGGAGTCACCTCATCCTTTTGTCTTTTATAGCCTATGCTACTTTTCTTCCCTATTTTCCAAGAGACTTGAACATCTTGGTGATGCACTTTTTCTTCTGTTCCATGTTCGGGTGAACATAGAGATTAAGGGTTGTTGTGATGTTGGCATGACCGAGCAGTACGCTTACGGTCTTGTAGTCGCAGTTGCTTTCAATGCAGCGTGTCGCAAAACTATGGCGCAGTCCGTGATATTTCAGCCGAGGAATGTCAAGACGCGCCATCAACCGATGGTAGTAGTTGCGATAGGTACGTGGCTCTGTGGGCTTTTCTTCATTGGTCAGCACATAGAAGTCTGTGTTTACCACCTTTTTCAGTGGTTTCACCATCGCCAGCAGTTCCTTGTTCATCGGTATCTCACGGCATGAGTTCTTGGTCTTGGGTGTGTTGATGACCAACTCCGTGTGCTTGTGTTCGCCCTCCACCATATAGATGCGTTCAATGGTACGGTTCACGGTAATTGTGCCGTTGTCGGTGTTGATGTCCGACCATTTCAAACCGCAGATTTCTCCAATACGCAAACCAGTAGTCAGACTGATATAAATACCAAGATTGCGGAATGTGAAGTTCTGTTTGATGAAATCGAGAATCTTCTTGTGTTGTGCCACCGTCAGCACCTCAATTTCCTTGTTGGTCTCAGTCGTAGGGTACTTGATGTCCCACTCGCAATAGCTCATCCACTCGTTCTTTACTCCGAACTTCATCACCATTTTCAGGACAATCAGAATGTCCTTCACCGTCTTAATGCTGAGTCCGCCATTGAGTTTCTGCAAAACAAACTCCTGTACAAGTTTCTCACTCAGAGCCTCACAATCGCCAAATGATGGCAGTATATGGTTCTCCAGAATTAACACATAAGCAGCGTATGTGGACTGCTTAACGTAGCGTTGCTTGTCACTTTTCCAAGCCAACGCAATTTCTCTAATTGTTTTTGTTGTCATTTTAATCCTTAATTTAAAAGGTGTACATATATAATTAGAGAAAAAAGAACTCTGATGTCCCAAATCTCAGATTTCCTGAGTTTCAGGGGGAGTGGGAGAAGTTTACATTTGACGAAATTGCACAATATAAGAAAGGTCCATTTGGAAGTGCATTGAAGAAAGATCTTTTTGTTCCACAAAGTGAGAATGCCATAAAGGTTTATGAACAACAAAATGCAATAAAAAAAGACTGGACTCTGAGCAGATATTATATCACGAAAGATTACTTCAACACACACATGAAACAATTTGTTGCAAAAGCAGGTGATTTGATTGTTTCATGCGCAGGAACTATCGGGGAAGTTTATGAATTACCGAAAGATGCGGAAGAAGGTGTTTTTAATCAAGCATTGATGAGAGTACGAGTAAACAACGAAATCGTGAACAAGGAGATTTTTATAACGGTATTTTCTTCAATGATTGATAAGTTCTCTAAAATTTACAGTAATGGTTCTGCCATAAAAAATATACCTCCTTTTGCAGACTTGAAAAGGACACAAGTATATTTGCCTTGCAAGGAAGAACAAATCGTAATAGCTCAATTATTACGTTCACTTGACGAGCGCATCGCAACCCAAAGCAAAATCATTGACAAGTTGCAGTCCCTAATCAAGGGCCTGGAGGACAATTTATTAGATAATCCTTTGTGGAAAAAAACTTATTTACGTTCATTTATGCAATTCTTCCCTACCAATTCGCTATCATGGGAGCAACTGAGTTATAAAGAAGGAGCAATTAGAAACCTACATTATGGTTTAATACATAGTTTTCAGACACGTGGAATTAACTCAGCCTCTTTACCGATGATTAAAAATGAAGCAATACCTAAGCAGTATACATTATGCCAAGTTGGAGATGTTGCTTTTGCAGATGCTTCAGAAGATACTGGCGAAATAGCTAAATCCGTAGAATTTGTTGATACTATTGAAGGTGATACAATCTGTGGATTACATACTATTCATGGCCGTGATATAAAGAACAGGACAGTCGTTGGCTTCAAAGGTTTTGCATTTAATTCTCGTTATTTCCACCATCAAATCAAGCGATTGGCACAGGGGACAAAAGTGTTTTCAATAACAGCAAACAACCTTTCTTCTTGTTATGTATATCTTCCTGATTTAGAAACTCAAAAAGCTATAGTTAAATTACTGAAAGCTTATGAAACGCAACTTATAGTAAGTAGAAAGACTTTGAAACAATACGAAAAACAAAAGCAGTATCTGCTTCGCCAAATGTTCATATAAACATCTGGCGGAGCAAATATTGCTTCTGTTTCTGATATTGTTGTAATATATCTTGCTGGTATTTTATCTTGTTGTTCAAAGAACGTGACAACTTTGAAATCTGCAGCAACTCATTTATATTTGTAGGCAGTAGAACACAGTTTTCCAAGAAACGTTGATTTGTGATATTGATGGTATTCTTTGCTCCTTTCTGAATCAGTGGATGCAAATAGTTATGTGTATTTATTTCACTCATAAAATATTCATGAAGATATGCTCCAACAGCAAGACTTTTGGGTTTATAAACACCATACAATGGTGAAACTGCAACATTCTCAAGACTAAGACTTTGTTTTACTATGCCATAAGGGAATGATCCAGTTGGGCTTTTTGTATAAACTAAGTCACCATAATGCACGACATTATATTTGGATGTGTCTTTGGCTGCAAATGAACGTCCAAGGTAATCTACTTGATTTACAACACCTTGACTAACAGAGACAGAAAACACTTGAAACAAATTAGTATTGCGTTCGTTTCTTTCTGTGAGAACATCACTAAGAAATACCTTCTTCCAAGTTCCTTTATTAACCCCTTGTTTTTGCAGTTCTACCATAATTCCCTTGATTAAGGTCTGCAACTTGTCAATGATTTTGTTTTGGGTTGCTATGCGCTCATCAATAAGATTGAGCAACTTTGCTATTTTCTTTTGTTCTTCTATTTTTGGAATAGACATTCTAATCCTTGCGAAATTAGGATAGAATAAATACACTCTTACACCACCTTCACCATTAACATTATAATAGTAATTCATTTTGGGTGTTTTAAGAAGTTGCATAAGCCATTCGTTGTTTACCTCTTTGGTAGTCTTAAAACAAACATACAAAGAACTTATCATGCAAGGCTTTTCACCTGTATACATGGCTATTGAGCCAACATTTATTCTTGCTGGATTATAGGCAAAATCATTTGTGTGTATTATTTTATATGCTTTAATGTCTTCACCGACCATATCTCTGCCTTCAAATTGTTCAGATTGAGGGACAAAGCCCCTATCATTAGTTACAGAAAACATTGGATATTGTATCTTATCCTTATTCCTTAAATTAAAATTTTCTGTAATGTCCCCTAAAATGCACTTCTCCCACTCCCCCTGAAACTCCGGGAATCTGAGATTTGGGACATTGTGTTTATTATGTTCGTTATTTATTGTCGTTGTCATTTTTAATCCTTAATTTTAATTCACCTATCATGGCTCAGTTACATACCAGTCACATTGTTTTATTCGTCTACCAACTTGGTAGACAATTTCTTCCATAACTTGTGGCAGATTTCAAACGTTCTTACTCATTTTCAGAGGCTTCTTGCTTTATTTCAAGCAATGTTCGTTCATAGACCTCTTGCAGCTGATAGCTTGCCACCCCCAAAGGAGTAGTGATGCCACGCAAAGACCATTCTACCACAGACGAATCTTTGTCCTTGCAAAGAAGAATACCAATACTTGGATTGTCTCCCTCACCTCTAAGCAACTCGTCAGCAGCCGAAACATAGAAATTCAGTTTGCCGATGAACTCTGGCATAAAATCCACAATCTTCAGTTCCACCACCACATAGCATTTCAGCCGAGTATGATAGAACACCATGTCGGGGAAGTATGACTTGCCACTTGGCGTGTCAAGTTCCATCTGCCGACCGACATAAGCAAACCCTTTGCCCAATTCCAAGAGGAAGCGAGTGATATTTGTAGCCAATTTATTCTCCAAGTCCATTTCGCTGAACTTGTTTGGCAATGAGAAGAAATCCAACTTGTAAGGGTCTTTTATAATCTCTGTTGCCAGTGCGTTTTGAGGTTGTGGCAGTGTAACATCAAAGTTATTCAAAGCCTTGCCTGTGTGCTCGTACAGTTTTGTTTCTATAGCGTGTGCCAACTCAGTACGGCTCATGCCGTCGGTAAAAACTTTTTTGAGATAAAAAGTAGCCTCCTCTATTGTTTCACATTTAGAGACAATTACTGTCTGATGTCTCCAAGGTACACTAAGCAATATTTCTGGCATTGGAGATGCTACATCTTTCACTTCTTGTAATTTTTTACCAGCTTGGTAAAAAAAGTTTGTATGCGAAGAATAAAAAACAAACCAACGTTTGATATAGTACAAGTTGACAACAGAAAATCCCTCTGCTTTTGGAAATTCTGCACGCAAATCAAGGCTCAACCTTTTCATGAAGTTTGCGCCCCACTTGTATTGCTTCTGCTTCTCACAAATGTCCTCGCCCAAACTCCAATAGAATTTGAGCATTTCCGTATTCACTTTGACAGCTGCTTTAAGCTGTGACATGCGGAAACGTTTCTTCAAGTCAGACAACCACTTCACATAGTTCTTATCTGCCATAAACGAATCGCTATTCACAAATTGCGGTATATTATCTTTATTTTCCATATCATTACCCTTTTTTAAAATCCTTAGTCTCCTTTATATCAGAAAGTGTTGCTTCAATGTCTTCGTTGTAGGCAACTGGCTCTGTATGTTTTCAGGCATGAACTTAGACATCCTTCTTGTAATTGTGCAACAAGTTGTTGCATATTTACATCGTCTAATTTGGCAACAACTTGTTGCCAAATTGTAAGTTGCTCATTATAAAACTGATACCATTGTCTGATATACTTCAAGTTTCTGTATGAAAGCCCTTTCATATCTGGGAAATCTGCCACAACTTGTGGAAAGTTTACTCTACCAATCCCAACTCTTTCAGATAGCCCTCAATCTCCTTGTCAAGGTCGGCTCGTTTGGCTTCCAGCTCCTTGATTTCCTTCATGACAGCGTGAATGTCGATAGGTTCTTCTTCCTCGAAAGTATCAACGTAACGAGGAATGTTGAGGTTGTAGTCGTTCTCAGCCACTTCTTGCAGTGTGGCAAGATGACTGTATTTTTCTACCTCCTTACGCTCACGATAAGTATCTACAATCTTCTGGATATGCTGAGGACGGAGCTTGTTCTGGGTCTTGACCTTTTCAAACTCCTTGCTGGCATCAATGAACAGAATGTTGTCATCCTCCTTACGGCATTTCTTGAACACCAAGATACAGGTCGGGATGCTTGTGCCATAGAAGATGTTGGCAGGCAGACCGATGATGGCATCCACATAGTTCTTTTTCTCAATGAGAAAACGGCGGATTACGCCCTCGGCATTGCCACGGAACAACACACCATGAGGAGCGACACAAGCCATTGTGCCACCCTCATTGAGATGATAAATCATGTGAAGAATAAATGCGTAATCGGCAGTCTTTCGAGGTGCCAAGCGTCCTGCCTTGCTGAAACGATCATCGTTGTTGAACTTATCGGCAGCACTCCATTCGGCAGAGAATGGAGGATTTGCTACCACTGCGTCAAACTGTGTATCGCCAAAAGCATCAGCCTCCAAAGTATCGCCATTTTCTATGCGGAAGTTACTAAACTTGATACCATGAAGAAGCATGTTCATACGAGCCAAGTTGTAGGTCGTAGGGTTCTTTTCCTGTCCGAAAATCTCGTTTGCGTGACCGATGCTTGCTGCACGAAGAAGAAGCGAACCACTACCACAAGTAGGGTCATAAACATTGCGCAGACGAGCGTGACCGATGGTTACGATCTCTGCCAAGATACGGCTCACTTCCTGAGGAGTGTAGAATTCACCAGCTTTCTTGCCAGCACCAGCGGCAAACTGGCTGATCATATACTCGTAGGCATCACCGAGAATATCAATCTCTTGTGATGCTTCCACGCCAAAGTCAATGTCATCAAGTGCAAGAAGTACATTGCTCACCAATGTATTCTTGTCATCTGCGGTCTTTCCCAACTTAGGTGAAGCAAGGTCAATGTCAGAGAATAGACCTCCAAAATCTTCTTCGCTGTCTTGTCCGAGGGTACTGTCCTCAATACGCTTCAACGAACGTTCGAGCATCGGCAGGATATTCTCCTTTCTCTTAATGCTCTCAATGACAGACGAAAACAGGAAGTTTGGTTCAATGAAGTAGCCGATATTTTCCAAACATTCGGTCTTGACAACCTCCTGAAGTTCTTCTATATCTTCGTCTTTCTCCATTGCCCACAGTTCTTTAAACGTGACTTCATCGTCCACCAATGCGTCATTGGCATGCTTCTCTATCTTCTCCGACAAATACTTGTAGAAGATAAAGCCAAGGGTGAAATACATGAAGTCACTTGCCGACATATTGCCACGCAGTTTGTTTGCGACTTCCCAAAGTTGGTCACGGAGTTTCTGTTGTAATTCTTCGCTCATATCGTTATTTCCTTAATTTTCTTATCTGCTTATTCCCAACTAAATGTTCTTATAATAGAACGCAATTTTTCAAGTATTCTTGTCAATGCCTTGCGTTTTTTGATCAGTCCTAAGTGTTTCTCCTTCAATGCCTCTTGTATGATTTCAGGCTGCTCTTTCTGCAAGTAGTCATACTCCGAGAGGTAATGATTGAGCACGGATACATCCAAATCCTCATCCTTGGCAAGCGTATTGACTGCATTGTTACGTTCGGTGACGATGTAATTGTTCAACCGTTCTTCAAGGTCGCTTGTACCATCAGCCTTTTGTTTGCGAGCCATAAAGTTGTCACGGTCATCATCCACATTTTTCTGGATAAATCCGTCAATGAGTTTTGCCTTACTGCGAAGTTCGACATCCTTAATCATTGTGTCGATGATGTGCTTACGCCTCTCTTCGTAGTCCTCGCTATAAGGATTGAGGTCTGCAATCAACTCCAAGATATAGGCAACATTGATAATATCACTATGCAACAATTCCAGACAAAAATCCACATCGTCAAGCCCAGTTGCTCCTTCCTGAATCGGATCAGGCTCACCAAACATAACCGGACCTTCCTCAGGAACTTGATAACCGCTTGGTTTTTCAGTACCCTTGGCTGCAAAGGTATCGTATATATCAAGATACTTGCTGCGGAAGTCCATAAACTGTTGTTCTGTCATTCCGAGGTCGGGAGCATCCTCCTCAAACTCATCATACACTTGTATCTCTGCGTGCTTTTTGATGATGTCACGGAAAGCGAGGACAAACTGCTTCTTGTCGTTCTCACTTTGCAAATAGTCCACAAAATGAGGTTCGGGATAATGCTCCAAGAAATCCTTTGTCAGTTCTTGATAGTGGGTTTTGACATCATCAAATGGTGGGCGCACAATTTCTTCAAGATTATTGCTGTTGCTGAAAAGTTTGATAGACTCATCCACCTTGCTTTTCAAGTCACGGAAACAAACTACCTTGCCAAAACGCTTCTTCTCGTTCAACACACGGTTGGTACGGCTGAACGCCTGCAACAAACCATGATACTCCATGTTTTTGTCAACATAGAGAGTGTTGAGTTTCTTGCTGTCAAAACCAGTAAGGAACATTCCGACAACCAAACAGAGATCAAGAGGCTTCATGTCTGCCTTCTTTTTCTTCATGCGGAGGTTGATGTCATCGTAATATGCACGGAAATTTTCGGTTGTGAAACTTGTTCCATACATATTATTATAGTCATCCATGATGGCTTGCAGCTCATCTGCTTCGCCAATACTGTCACTCACAAAGTTGCCAGTATTCATACCTGTCAAGTCATCATCCTGACTATTATTGGCTGCGTATGTGAAGACCGCTCCAATCCTAATCTTCGGATTGAGGCTCTTGAATATCTTGTAGTAACGGATTAGCATCGGCACTGACTGCACGGCAAACAATGCGTCAAACTCTCCATCGAATGTTGACTTATTGAAATTATTAAGGATAAATTTTGCTATCTCCGTCATACGGTCTTGGTCGGCATTATCCACATCCTCATTGCCGTGGTAATACTCCACAAGGAAACCAAGCACATTTTCATCGGCAATGGCATCCTTAATGAGATACTTGTGAAGACAGTTGCCGAAGATTTCCTTTGTAGTGTGTCCGTCCACCGCATTTTCAACAAAGATTGGTGTGCCAGTAAAGCCGAATATCTGCGTGTTGTCGAAGAACTTCACGATATTCTTGTGACATTCTCCGAAATGGCTTCGATGACATTCATCGAAGATCATCACGATACGAGAATGACGAATTTCTTCAATACGACTGCTATACCACTGCTTGCTGACAGCGGCATTTAACTTCTGTATGGTTGTTATGATAATCTTTGAATTGCTGTGCAAACGCTTCACCAACTCGTCTGTGTTGTCGGTACTGTCAACGGCACCAGGCTCAAAAGCCTCATATTCGGCTTGGGTCTGCGTGTCGAGGTCGTGGCGGTCAACCACGAACATAACCTTATCCACATCGTCCAACTCTGATACAAGTTGGGCTGCCTTGAATGATGTCAAGGTCTTTCCTGCACCCGTTGTATGCCAGATATAACCGTTATCGTTGGAGTTTTCCACACGGTCGAGTATCTTCTCCACCGCATAGAACTGATAAGGGCGAAGCACCATCAGGCATTTGTCGCCCTCATGCAATACTATGTACTTGCCAATAATCTTACCCAATGTACACTTGTCGAAGAACACTGTAGCAAACTTCTCCAAGTCGTTGAAAGGCACATTGGCGGCATCCGTCCAGTTGAATGTGAACTTATAGCCACTATTCGGGTTGTTGGCAAAATAGCGAGTGTTCACACCATTAGATATGACAAACAACTGGATGTAATCAAACAGGCCATGAAAAGAAGTTTTGTGATAACGCTGTATCTGGTTGTATGCCTGTTTCAGTTCCACACCTCTGCGCTTCAGTTCTATTTGAACCAAAGGCAGACCATTGATAAGTATCGTCACATCGTAACGGCATTTCTTTCTGCCCTCAACCGTAATCTGATTGGAAACTTGAAACTCGTTCTGACACCAGTGAGTGCGGTTCAAGAACTCCACCCACAGGCGTTCACCGCTTTCCAATTCAAGCGGAAAGAGGTCACGCAGTTTCTTTGCCTTTTCAAAGCGAGTGCCACCTTCAAGATAGATTAGTATCTTTTCAAACTCAGCCTCCGTAAACTCAGTGCGACCAAGTTCTTCCAATTTCTTCTTGTTGTGTTTCTCCAACTGTTTCTTGAAATTGGCAGACAGGTTCTTCTCCTCTTCAATATGAACATACTCGTAGTTCATCTTTTGAAGAGTATCTATAAGTCCGTTTTCGAGGGCAGCTTCACTTTGTACTGGCATATCTTATCTTTTTTATCATTATTATGGCTATTGCCATTTTGCCTACAAAGATAACTTTTTTTTACGAGAAGACACAACTACAGGGTTGTTATTTCACATAAATGAACCTAAATTGTGCAAATGACTTGCTTTTTATAGTCTATACCCGTTGGCGGAATTAATTTAGTGCATACTTAATCCTGCCGATGGGTTTGTTATTAATGAAGTTTACATATTGCATAATGGCTGTACTTTTGGTTTGGATATGCATCGAGATTGAGTATTTTTGGTTTGGAAATGGAATGCGAAATAAAAGTTTTGGTTTGGATATGTATCTAAAAAACTGTATTTTTGGTTTGGAAATGCTATATTTTAGCTTGTTTTCGTTTGGACTTTTGAAAATAAGTTGTATCTTTTCAGCATGTTTTAAAAGATAAACGTATGTTTGAAAGAATCGCCATCCAATATCTTCGTCAATGGGCGAAAAAAGAAGATCGTAAACCGCTGGTCTTGCGATTATGCCGGATATCTGCAGGTGTTCTTGGATAGAATAAGCGATACTCATCCTTGTAATAAATAAGATTCTGTAGATGGTTGGCTAAATTAATATGGTTCATGCACGTTAATTTGTTTTTTGATGAAAATGTATCAAAGTATCATTTTTGATATTCAATATCGTTATAACTAACTGATATATTATCAGTTATCAACAATGAGACTTCTCTTGAAATATGATATAAAGTATCATAGAAGTATCACAAAAATCTCATTTTAAGCGAAAAATATCATTTTCGATGCAGCATTATGCCTTATTCCACGTTATTAAGATAATCAATCATTAACTCAACTTCGCAAATGGGAAGTTAAAGAAGTTCGTGCCCACCGCATGATCCCTTACGGACCGACGGATGGGCATCCGCTGAACAAGCCTTGGGCATCCGCTGAACAAGCCTTGGGCACACACTGCCAATACGGCGGGCAACGAATGCCCAATTATTAGATTTATTTTGGGCACTATTATTTCTATTTCCAACAAGCATTCAAATAAAACATCATGAAGAATGCCTGCATCAACTTTCGCAAATGGGGAAGTTAAAGAATTTAAAGAAGTTAGAGAAGTTAAAGCCATATGCTTTACAGATAGATATTCAACCCAAAAGGCTGTTGGCTATAACTTCTAACGACCGAAGGGAGTGATTACTTCTATAACTTCTGAACTTGCTAAAGTTCAGTATCTGATAAAGAAAAGATAAAGCAAAAGACTGGGAAAAGGCTGAAAAAGCAAAAAAATCAGCCAAAAATGAGACTTCTATGATACTTTTATGATACTTTTTGCAACAAAACACAAAAAGTATCATTTATTATATACACCTATTAATCAATGTATTACAAATATTTTAAAGCCAAAAATGATACTTTGAGACTTTTCTTTCAAAAAAACTATTAAACACCCTACAACTTTACCTATATTCTTTACTTCTTCCATTAGAACATGAATATTACATCCATTATTAAAGCATATAGACTAAAGCTCCTCACGTTTATAATACAAACGAACTCGCAGGGTATCATTTTGCTTTATCAATAAGATTTCCTTTGTACCCTTCAACTTTACGATTTTATCTCCTACAGAATATTTTTGACATAAATCCCAAAATGGAGATAGATGCTCACGGATAGTATCACCACGACTACTTATTCCTAAGAATTCAAATCCTCTATATTCCTTACATGATAAAATTTTAAAGTTATAAGACTTAGGTATCTCCTCTGTCAGTATATGCTTTTTAACATCACCATCTGTTTCATACAAACGTATTAGTAATGATAATCTTTACGAGTTCAAGCACAACTACAAATCGTGAACTGAAATGATTTGAGTCTTCTTCGTATGCGTGAGGATAGTCTTCATTATAGAATACTTGTGTCAGTTGTTCAGCCAATTCTGCGGCAGGGCGTGTTTCAATACATTTTTGTATCAAGTAAGTTATGAGTTCCTCTATAGTGCTAAACTCTGGGCATCCTTCAAGATAGTCAAAGACAACATCGTATAATGCTTCTTCGTCTACATATTGTGTCCTGTGCCAGCACTTCTCACCACACAATTTTACTTCACGGTATTTTCCGGCGTAACTATACTTCTTGTAATACTCTTTTTCTAATGTATTCATGTTAATGCGTACAACATTACCATCAGCATCAGTACCAATAACTTCATTCTCGTTATGACACATGACGTTTGCCAAGAACACATATTCTCTATGGTTACTACCTCCATTGTTAGTGACAACGTTGTAGCCGTCTTCTGTTTTTAGGATTTTCTTAATCATAATCGAAAGAGTTTATTGCCATGGGAAATGGTGATAAGTATGTATGCAGGTGTACCAAACATCCGCACGTTTCCATCCTTTATCATGACCTATTTCTATATAGGCTATCATTAGCAAGTCACATATGGCACAGCAGATGAGGAAGTTTCTAACCATGTGCCAGAATCTCGAATGTGTGGTTTTGTAATTAAGTGCCTCTTCATCATTGAAGATTTCCTTAAGAGCTGATTTTATGTCCATGATGATTCTCTTTTGAAGTTTAACTGGGTGCAAAATTAAAACGGAGGTGTGCCAACTACGAGCACACCTCCGTTTGAAGTGATATTTTTATCTTAAAAAAGTTATTTTAGCGCTATCGGATCACTGCAAAAATCCCTTCTTTTGCATCCGTTACATTTATTTCCTATCCATACCTCATCGAATTGATTCATTGCATGTTCTACAATCTCTGGATCATCGGTAAGTATTCCAGACTCAAAGTTTCGAGTACTCTCTGCTTTCATGCCGATTCCTGCACCAGTAAGATTTGCGCTGCCTACATAAACCTCTTTGCAGTCAAAGACTATCATCTTAAAGTGAACTCGTGGACATAAAACTCGTTCAAGACGATCATATAGTACTGGGTACTTATCAAAATCCTCTCTGAAAGCCGGTCCAGGTTCCTTCGCATGTATCAAACGTATCTCCACCCCCTTACGGATGAGTTGAGCCATAAGCTTCAAGAACGGCATCTTCTCACCTTTGTCCTCGATGTATGCATCTTTAATGTCGGCAGTACCAATCCACAAAGAGTGTTTTACGTTTTTACAATGGGCAAGTACATCTGAATAATGTTCAGTATTTGATATATATTTTATCATAGACTAGTAAGAACCTTAGTAATGTTGTCTAAATATATCTGCTCATTCTTATGAAGTAGTTCGATATTGTCATCAGCACTTACTATATCTAAATTAACCAAGCCTATACGATGATTTTTATTATGAGAATAAGTATGAACATCATCATCCAAACATGGAACTGGGGATGTGAACAACCCAATAATTTTTTGGTCTTCTTTTCCATAATGATGCAAGTAGGTAGTCATTTGATAAAGATCTTCTCGATTTACACCAAATAAAGCTGACTTGCCAAATTGACTATAATCTTTGTATTTCGCATCTATGATCATTAACACTCTGCCATTCTTCTCGATAATTATATCTGGTCGAATCTCACGCATACCACCCTCTAGAAGACTGTCGCCAAATCCTGTATTGGGGGAATACACATGATATTCAGATGGAAGATTATTCTGCAATAGTTTTAGTAGATACATTTCCCAAAGATCTGCAATGTCAATGAAATATGAAACATCACTATTCGAACTGTTACCTGCAGACGATTCTGCTTTGTGATTTGCCAAAATAGTGCGACTCAATTCCATAACTGGCTTATAAGGGGCACTTAACCTGGTATATCTAATATCATCTATTTCATGAACATCGACAACCTCTGCTCCAACACCCATGGAGCACAGATATTTGTCATAAGCTTCAAATTCTGCAACAAGTGAAGACAACCCTTTACTCTTTAGGATTATATAAATACTTCGTATTACTCGATTTATAGTATTGTCCATTGATAATTTTTTATATGAACAATAGAATCTAGTTGCATCACAAAGATTTGCACGTATATGCTTTGCTATAGCCAAACGTCCGTGGTAATTTTTCTGGTTTTTTGTAACTGTTATATATTCTTTGGGTATTTGTCCTGTAGTTAGTGCTCTATTGAGCATCGCTTTCCATAAGAGAGCTATTAACCAATATGAATTGTTCTGGGAATTAAATGAAATTTCAGATTCGCCATAAGGAATATATATGTTTGTTGCATAGCTTACAAGATAATTAAAGATATTGCCAAATCTAGGGTTAATAATAATAGCATATCCCTCATGTGAATATCTTCCAATATAATGAGAAGAATAAAACTGACATTCATTAACAACCTTATATCCTCTTTTTTCGCTATATGATTTGATTTCGTACCAGACGGGCGACTCTATTTCGGATCTAGGATTGTATGTTTGTAGATTGACAATTTCCAGCTGACCGGCTGCAATTTGATGTTGCAGTCGATCAACGGTATTCATATAAGCGGCACATTGTTCATGATACCACTTTGTTACTCCATTCTGAAAATTGCTATCATGTAATGTTAAACTCATACTAATGGCTTGGTGAATTCATTTTTTCGTTCCTCTAAGCATTTGATGACCTCTGGGTCTTCTATTCTATTACCTAAGAATTCCTCCAACAAAGGCTCCAAATGATATTCCCATAATTTTTCTAAATCAAATGTCGTTATGATTTGTTCTGATTCAGATTCTTCACATTTACTAAGGAAATCCTTTATTTTTCCATAATAAGCATGTCCAATCTGATAATCTGCACCTAACTGAAGTCTACTGTTAGGTCTTGAAATATGATCATTTAGTTCCTTACATCTGCTGATGAAGGTTGATAAGCAAGACTCGTTGATATTATAATCAGACAAAATATTTTCTAAGACTTGTAATTGAGGCATGATTTTTATAAAACCAAACCTTCTGCGAAGTGCAAGATCGAAAGTAACGAGACTTTTGTCTATGCTGTTCATTGTACCAATGATATAAACGTTTGAAGGAATTACAAACTTATCTTGGAAATTTGGAATAGAAATTGGCTCATCTCGATACTCAAGAGCATACATCAATTCTCCAAAGACTGAGGACAAGTCTGCTCTGTTAATTTCATCGATTACAATGATGAACTTCTTTCCTGAATTATCTGTTTTTGAAGCTTCGTCACAAATTCGCTTGAAAATACCAGTCTTTAAGGTGTATGATAAAGTCCCACTAGTAAGGCATGGACTAATTCCACCAATGAAATCCTCATAGGTGTAATTTGGATGGAATTGTACTAAAGCCCATGCTCCCTTTTCTTTGACTGGCGTACTTTCAGTGAACTTAAAATCTTCTAATTCTTTGTTTGAAATTCCAAGTTCGCTACAAATCAGTTCTTTCGCGCTATACGTTTTACCTGTTCCTGGAGGGCCATACAGAATAATTGCTTTATTGCCAGTTTCAAGTAATTCCTGAATATTCTTCATTTGTTGATCTTGAATCATAACAATAGAAATGAGCATAGACATTTCTTCCCAGAAGTTTTCTCCTTGTTCTTCTGATGGAATCATATTCTTGATTGCCTCCGAATACATACTCCAACCATTAACTCCTGCAAAATCAATTATGTCTTGACCAAGATTTGAATCAGGTGCATACTTGATAAGAGCATCATCCTGTAAGACTAAATTTCTATAAGCCATCAAACTTACAGGGTGCAAAACATCATGAGTCCACATATAAAAGAATTTATAAGGGAATCTATATCTCAGAGTCTCTTTCTGGGATGCTTCAGCTTGTTCGTCATCTGAATAATATGAAGCATTTGGCCATCTAAGTACCAACTTTGATTCATTCCATTGGAACTGTCCGTTTGCAATTTCTTTGATAGTTCTGATAACATTAAAGAAATAATTATTATCAGCAAAATGGGAAGAAGGATGTCTTATCTGACCAGTACTGGTAAGTGATTTGTTATCAGTCCAACCTGTAGAACTGTTAGAGATAATTCGATATTCATCAATCATCACATGATTCTTATCCATTGAAAAACCTCCAAGAACACACCCTATCTTGATAATAAAATCTGTGAACTCTTCTGGAAAGCGTTCGCACATTATATACAACCCATCGAAAGCACGATCTGCAGTCATTTCATCTTTCTTACAAGAGAAATAGCAATCTACAGACGGATGTCCTCCATCTTTCAATACGATTTCAGTTCCATTCAATGTATATACATTAGTTTCTTCGTTAAATGATATTTCACAATCTTTAATTTCTTGAAATAAAGATGCAACTTCATTATAACGACTTATTATTTTTGAATTGATTGGATTATTAAAAATTTGCTTTCTAATATTCCAAAGAGCAATAAGTTTTTCTTTTGTAAGTCTCATTATTTCGTATATTAAATTGTTATAAACTCGTGTATTATAATATCTTTAATGCTATTGCAGCACATGCTTCTGCATCCGCCAATGCATGATGGTGATTATCTAGGTTATATCCACAACGCTCTGCAATTACATCGAGGTTGTGGTGTCCCTCTGGCCATATCTTGCGAGAGGCGATACACGTACAATGGAACTCATAGTCTGGATAATCCATCTGATATACTCTAAATACTGCTTTTAGGCAGCTTTCATCAAAGGCTTTATTGTGAGCCACAAGGGGGAGTCCAGCAATCTTTGGTTCAATCTGTTTCCAAACGTCAGGGAAGATAGGAGCATTGTCTGTGTCTTCAGCCGTAAGCCCATGCACCTGACTGCACCAATAGTTATAGTATTCAGGTTCTGGCTTAATTAGAGAGTAAAACTCATCTACCTTCTTTCCATCCTTATATACCACTATACCAACACTACATACAGAACTTCGTTCGGTGTTAGCAGTCTCAAAATCTATTGCAGCAAAATCTTTCATTTTTAGTCTTGTCCGTATAGAATTGTATCTTTAGTTACCCAATGTAGCATAATCCAATTAGGAACGATTACGTTTATGATATTATATTCGTTCAGAGGGTATAGAAGCATTGCTAAATCCTCCTTTTGTGCTTCTGTCAGCTGCAGGGACTTTGAGAAATCGCATAATATAAACTTAGTCTCTGGATGTCTATGTGCATAATTCATAAACTCTACCAATGGCTGTTTAACTTGAACTATCGGATCGTAATGGTCAACCACCTTAATATGTAGGCAAGCACCATCATAGTCTTCAGGAAAATCATCCACGAATAGCTCAAATACTTGCTCTCCGTTTTCATCTTCACAATCTTCTCCTCGCATCACAACAAACTTAAAATCTCCAGACATTGCCTCCGCTAAAGAAGAATAACAGACAGCATTCCCTTTATTGATTTGCAGTTGTTCAACAAAATGAGGTTGAACAAGAGCTTTGGATGCTTTGTCGATTACATCTTGTCTCGACATAACACCATAATACTGAGTCGTAACCCAGAAGGCATTGTTTATTAGATAGAAATCAAACATTTCAGCAGTCATGTCACAGAAAGCAGTTCCTTCAACATGAAGTCCTTCGTCACACATACTGAACATCAGATCGCAGTTATCACCAGCTAAACTTGGACAATTCGCATGTTCAAGATAGCGAACAATAGAGGTGACCTCCTTATTTTTTGCTGTAACAACATCTCCAGTAAAGATTTCTCTCCCTGTATCATCTTTATATCCAGTACTGATTCCTGCATAAATAACAGGCACAGTTGACCACATAGTATTAGCCATTTGGTCATTTTTGTGATATTTTGTATATGCTCTATCTTTGGTAATGAGCATCATTGTATCTGGAGAAGGGAAATAGAAGTTTCCAAATGTTGTATAGTCATACTTTCCCTCTGGTGTTATGAACCTAAATTTACGACCAGGAAAGACATTTTCAAGATTCTCCCTTGCATAAATTTTCTGAAGATTCTGTCTGACTTGGTCAAAAATACCAATCAGACTATATTTGTGTAAGCTTACATGATTAACCATATCAATAATTATTTGTATTTTTTCCAGATTCTTTTGACAATTCCGGCAATTTCTTTGCGTAGCCAAAGAGGCTCAAGAACTTCAAGTTCCTCTCGGTTCCAAAGTAATTCTTGTTGAAAATCAAAAGATGGTCTTACTCTCAGTTTGAAGATGCTGTATTCGTCGTTGCGTTCTACTTCTTTTTGATCATCCCCTTGCATTAACGGAAGATCTCGAAGATAGTTTGCTTGACCTGCGCTAACTTTCAAAACAACATCCTCTACTTTACATTTTTTGTCGGCAATGATGCCAAAGCAACCATCGAAATATTCTTGAGGATCGAAATCTTTAGGATAATCGAAAGTGTGGCTTGACAATCGAAATCCTCTAAAACGATCAAGACAAAACAAAATGTCTTTTCCTGTCGTCCATGTTCTTCCCACCATGTACCAACGCTGACGGAACAACTTCACGCACAGCGGCATCAGGTAAAAGTCTCTAGTCTCTTCACGCCAATAATTATAATATGTAATATGAACGAATCGGTCTTGTTTTAAGGCTTCAAGAACTGAATCCAGGTATTCTGTACCCGAAGGAATGTTTTCCAATAAAATTTTATCTTTTATGGATTTGCATCCCAGTAACGAATTACTGACAGCTGTTGTATTAAGAAGCCAATTATCAATTCCACCACCACGCAAGTCTCCTGCATTTGTAATATAGTAATGATAATAACCTCCCTTCTTGTCACATTCGATATTTACGCCGAATGTGTCAAGAATGTTCCATATCCAAGTATGGAAAGACTTCTTACTGAGAGGTTTGCCACCATTGATATTGTCATCTTCATTCCATTTGTTGGCAAGTTCCTCAAAGGTTATCTTTTTGGCCTTGTATATGGTCTTTACAATCCATGCAAGGCGATTTGTCTTGTTAATTGCCATAGTCAATTAGTTCCAAGTATAGATTCCTTTATGCAAAACTTCTATAATAGGATTATCCGTCATTTGTTGGCTCCAATACTTTCGAGCATACTCCTGAACTTCTGACAGAGTTATATCACTTGGTACATCTGTGAACCAATTCATATCGAACTCTTCTGTAACACCTTCTTGTAAATCGACATTTACTAGCTTGTATTGGAGGTCTCGGTTTTCTGTTTGAAACGTTCTGGCAACATCCTCATCTGTGAAGAGAAATACAGAATCCATTCTTGATGGCATGTTAGGAAATTCAAAATTCCTTACCATCTCCCATGCAAATTCCCCAAAATAATGGTCTTTACCCCAATCGTAAAATAACCCAGAGACGTTAATTTCCTCAATATAATTACTTACAAAATTATAAAGGTCATCTCCCGAAATCTCTTTAACAGAATCATTTACGCCAATATCCATTAGCTGGAAATATGGTTTTCCAGACTGAAAGAAAGGGTTTAGAATATCAAGAAATGCAGGTACATTCTCTGCTACTCTCACTGCGTTTCCTACTTGAATGCCTGTTTTCAGTGCAAAAATATAAATACAATGACTTAATTTTCTATATGCAAACACCTCTCTTCTAAAATCTGACATTCTATTTGATGGCAGATGTTTTCCTGATGGCTCATCAAGAGGGTTAAGTACTCTGTAATATTTCTTATCCATGACTGATTTTAGATTAAATATTGATTTACTGGGGCAAAGTTAGGATTCACCTGTGCCAATTACGAGCACACCCTATAAAAAAGTTTATATAAACATGAAATTTGCGTTTTCAACTGCTATTTCAAAGTGATATTTTGCAATCCCTAAGTCCATTTTAGTATACCCAATCAAAGAGAAACCTTTATGAGCTTTCACTATGTGTTGGTTATTCTTCATGCCAACGTATTCGAACGAGAACTTCTGCTGATTTACGGCTGTAGGGGCGAGCAAGGCTGCTTCGACACCTTTCTTGAACCAAGCTGGTGTAATATCACTCGCATTGCTAACCTGTTTGACAGTCTTTCTCTTCAAGTTTCTTCCAGGATCATTGCCATAACCGAGGGCTATCATACAGCATAGCTTTTCTCCTTCACCTACAGAATATGCCTCTTTCACTTTATTGTACGTCAAACCTACCCAACAGGTATTGAGTCCAAGAGTTTGGGCAAGTAGCACTAACTGTTCACCATAGTAACCGATACGCTCAGAGAGATCATCTGACTTTTTACCGACCATGACGAAGTAGTTGGTTACTCCGCTAAAAGTTCCGTAAGCCATTTTACCCTTGAATGCCTTTGGCTCATTGGTAACAAGCTGAATGTGAAGATTACCGAGCTTGTTACATTCTTCAATCTTGGCTTGAAGGATGTCAATAATATCTTGGGATATGGGCTTGTCTATGTATTTTCGCACACTATGGCGTGCTTCAATAGCTTCTTGTAGATTCATTGTATTAAACCTTAATTCCGCAACACTTTGATTTAACTT
>ENA-OPCI01000818-OPCI01000818.1-human-gut-metagenome-genome-assembly--contig:-NODE-818-length-19807-cov-4.777643_pt1 | contig 19807 bp, 22 predicted proteins | sample MGYA00241564_ERZ501479 | MGnify/ENA primary metagenome ERZ501479 (study PRJEB25962, sample SAMEA2042630) | human gut metagenome | biome: human gut; feature: human-associated habitat; material: faeces...
TGTACAATGTTTGAAGTAATCGAATACAGAGGATTCGGTCAGGAGATAGTTGAAGACCTTGCAAAATATTCAAGCGTGCCTGTATGGAACGGACTTACTAACGAATACCATCCAACACAGATGCTCGCAGATATGCTTACAATCAAGGAAAAACTTGGCAGATTAAAGGGCGTTAAGTTTGTATACATGGGTGATGCAAGATACAACATGGGTAATTCACTTATGATTGTCTGCGCTAAGTTAGGACTTCATTATACAGCCTGCACAGCTAAGGAATATTTCCCAGACAAGGAACTTGTTGCACAGTGTGAGGAATGGGCAAAGATAAGCGGTGGTTCTGTAACACTTACAGAAGATGTTAAGGCAGGAACTAAGGACGCAGATGTATTATACACAGATGTATGGGTATCAATGGGCGAGCCTGATGAAGTATGGGCTGAAAGAATCAAGGCACTTCTTCCATATCAGGTTAACAAGGCAGTTATGGACAATGCTTCTAAGGACGCAATATTTATGCACTGTCTTCCTGCATTCCATGACCTTAAGACTAAGATTGGTAAAGAGATTCATGACAAATTCGGTCTTGACGAGATGGAAGTTACTGATGAAGTATTTGAGTCAGAGCAGTCAGTTGTATTCGATGAGGCTGAGAACAGAATGCATACAATAAAGGCTGTAATGGCAGCTACACTTGGAGCTTATAAGTAAATTGGACGTTAGAGTGGCGTGTGTCATGCCGGAAGTCCAAAATCGGGAAGCCGACACGCGGAATTGGACGTTAGAGCAGTGGAAAAACATGTGAAAGTCCAAAATCAGGACGACACAGCATGAAATAGTAATTCACCAGATATTTATTATGGAGGCGTTATGTATTATACAACGAGTGGCGCGTACAGAAAGAGCAAGATGCTCATAGACTATGCCAATATAGCACTCACATTTGCAATAGGAGTGGTATTCATAATTATACTTTTCCTGCGCAGTGGAAGCGGAATATTATTCGCTGTGGAATTTATGCTTGGAGCATTAGTTAACGGACTTACAGCAGCTAAGAATTTCATGAGCGACAGAACGGTGTCAGGTGTTATTCTTACAGTTGTTACGTTAGGACTTCTGCTTATGGCAGTAATAGCATGGCGGGTAATGGTATGAAGACTAAGATTTTAAATGTTTTGAGAAAATCAGATGGATATGTGTCAGGGCAGGCACTGTGCAATATGCTGGGGGTTTCAAGAACGGCTGTCTGGAAGGTGATAAACCAGTTAAAAGAAGAAGGCTATGTTATAGAGGCAGTCCAGAATAAGGGATATCATATAACACAGTATCCTGATATTCTTACATCAAGCGAGATAATGAGTCAGCTTACATGTGTGGATACAGGCAGTACAACCGGGATTATCCGCGAAGTAGTGTATTATGACGAGACAGATTCTACCAACAACGAAGCTAAGAGAGCGGCAGAGAGAGATAATGCAGCAGATGGGACACTCTATATAACAGAGAGCCAGACAGGCGGCCGCGGCAGACGTGGCAGGAATTGGGTATCTCCTGCGGGAAGCGGGATATGGATGTCGCTTCTTTTAAGACCGGATATATCACCAGTCAATGCGTCAATGCTTACAATAGTAGCAGCCATGGCTGTTCAGGAGGCAATCCACAAGGTTCTTACAGAGGACGGACATGACGCAGAGTGCCGTATAAAGTGGCCTAATGATATAGTTCTTAATAAGAAGAAAGTATGTGGAATATTAACAGAGATGAGTGCTGAGATGGATTACATACATTATGTAGTTATCGGTATGGGAATTAATGTTAATACGACAGAATTTGATGATTCAATCAAGGCAACAGCTTCTTCGCTGTATCTTGAGACTGGCGACCATCTGAAAAGAAGCCGTATAGTAGCCGCATTTTCAGAGAGCTTTGCAAAGTACTATGATACATTTGTTAAGACACAGAATCTGGCTGGGCTTAAAGAAGACTATAATTCAATGCTTGTCAATAAGGGCGGCGACGTCAAGGCAATATATGCTGACAAGGAAATTGTTGGAAAAGCACTTGGAATCAATGATGAGGGCGAGCTTATTATTAAGACAGACGAGGGCGAGAAGATTATCAGAACCGGAGAGGTTTCTGTGAGAGGATTATATGGATATGTTTGATGAAAATGTAGTTTTATGTGTATCTAATTCTTATGAGAAGAAATACTATTTTAACCCTGATTTCGATAAGCTTCCGGATGATGTAAAGAACGAGTTAAAGATTATGTGCGTTCTTTTCACAGAGGAAGTAGGCGGAATACTTGATATGGAATTCGATGAGGAGGGCAATCTTTTGTTCAAATCATCAGCAGACGAGGGTGATTTACTGTATGACGAGATAGCATGCGGTATGCTTGTCAAGAAGTATCAGTATGAGAAGAGAGAGCTTCTTGAATCACTTGAGATGTTCTTCAAGGTATTCTTCTTAGGCATGGAGTAATTATGAGAATTGGAAATGTTGAGATAAAGAACAATATTGCATTGGCACCGATGGCAGGAGTAACAGACCTGCCATTTCGACTTTTATGCAAGGAGCAGGGCTGTGGGCTTATGTGTACAGAGATGGTCAGTGCCAAAGCAGTGCTGTATAACAATAAGAATACAGAAGACCTGATGAAGACGGTGCCGGGGGAGCGTCCGCTTGCATTGCAGCTTTTCGGTTCAGACCCTGATATCATGGCAGATATAGCGAAGAGACTTTCTGAAAGAGAGTTTGATATAATTGATGTCAATATGGGATGTCCTGTTCCAAAGGTAGTCAATAATGGCGAAGGTTCGGCACTTATGAAGGACCCTGTGCTTGTCGGAAGAATAGTCGAGAAGATGGCTGATGCACTTGATAAGCCACTTACAATCAAGATAAGGGCAGGATTTGATGAGAATAGTATAAATGCGCCTGAGATAGCACATGTTATTGAGGAGTCAGGCGGGGCTGCCGTTGCAGTCCATGCAAGAACAAGGCAGCAGTATTATTCAGGACATGCAGACTGGGATATAATAAGACAGGTCAAAGAAGCAGTATCGATTCCAGTTATTGGTAATGGCGATATTAAAAGCGGCGAAGATGCTGTTAATATGATGAAGCAGACAGGCTGTGACGGAATAATGATTGGAAGGGCCGCAAGGGGAAATCCATGGATATTCAGACAGGTTTCTGAATATATGAATAATGGTACAATAATTGAACCACCATCCGTTGAAGAAATATGCCAGATGATTAAGAGACATGCCAAAGGATTGTGTGAGATAAAAGGCGAGTTTACAGGAATCCGCGAGATGAGAAAACATTTTGCATGGTATACAGCAGGAATCAAGCATGCAGCAGCATTAAGAAATGAAGCTAACCAGGTTACTAATCTGGAACAGTTTGATGGGCTTGTGGATAGGATACTGGAAGGGCTGCATTGACAGACAGGAACTGATAGTTTATAATATTGTGACGCTTGTGGGGTTTTATTCTCTAGTAGAGCAGAAGCATATTAGTGTAGCATATATATAGAAAGGTGATAAGAACATGGCAGAGAAACAGTTTCTTACTAAAAAGGGGTATGACGAAAGAGTAGCAAGACTTGAGGAGCTTAAGGTTGTCAGAAGAAAGGAAGTTGCCCAGAAGTTAAAGGAAGCAAGAGAGCAGGGCGATTTATCAGAGAACGCTGAGTACGATGCAGCTAAGGACGAGCAGAGAGATATCGAAACAGAAATTGCAGAACTTGAAGCAATTCTTGCTAACTGTGAGGTTATTCAGGATAACGATAAGAATAAAGATGTAGTTAAGATGGAGAGCGTTGTTGTACTTCACGATGTAGAATTCGATGAGGATATCGAGTATACAATCGTTGGTTCATCAGAGGCAGACAGCCTTAATAACAAGATTTCTAATGAGTCACCACTTGGTGCAGCTCTTATTGGAAAGAAGAAGGGTGATACTGTTAAGGTAGAAGCACCTGTTGGAGAGATTGAATATACAGTTGTATCTGTAAAGAACGACTAATCTTTGGCAGAAGACTAATAAAGATATATTTCAGTAACATATAGAAAAGGAGATACTCATTCATGGGAGATAATAAATCTGCACAGCAGCCTGACGTTAACGAGCAGATTAAGGTTCGTATGGAAAAGTTAAAGAACCTTCAGGACGCAGGTAAGGATCCATTTCAGATAACAAAGTATGATGTAACACATCACACAGATGAAATCAGAGCCATCTATGAAGCACATGAGAAGGAACTTCTCGGTGACAGACCAGCAGTTAATACTGAAGGTTTAGATGAGCAGCAGGCAAGAGAAGCAGTTAATGCCGATTACAATGAGAGAAGAGCCATTATGGATGCTTCTCCAATCAATGTAAGCTTTGCCGGACGTATGATGTTCAAGAGAGTAATGGGAAAGGCATCTTTTTGTAACATTGCTGATCTTAAGGGCAGAATGCAGGCATATATTTCAAGAGATGCAATTGGCGAAGAAGCATATGCAGACTTTAAGAAGTCTGATATCGGTGATATCTTCGGAATTAAGGGATTTATCTTCAGAACTAAGACAGGAGAGATATCAGTTCATGCTGAGGAAATCACTCTTCTTTCTAAGAGCTTACAGGTACTTCCAGAGAAGTTCCACGGAATCACAGATACTGATATGAGATACCGTCAGAGATATGTTGATTTAATAATGAATCCTGATGTTAAGGACACATTTGTAAAGAGATCTAAGATTATCAAGGAAATCAGAAAGTTCCTTGATGGCAGAGACTTCATGGAAGTTGAGACTCCGACACTTGTATCTAATGCAGGTGGTGCTGCCGCAAGACCATTCGAGACTCATTACAATGCACTTGATGAGGATGTTAAACTTCGTATTTCATTAGAGCTTTATCTTAAGAGACTTATCGTTGGTGGTCTTGAGAGAGTTTACGAAATCGGACGAGTATACCGTAACGAGGGTGTTGATACTAGACACAACCCTGAGTTCACACTTATGGAGCTTTACCAGGCATACACAGATTACGAAGGAATGATGGAACTTACTGAGAGTATGTTCAGACACCTTGCCGAGACTGTATGCGGTACAACTAAGATTACTTACAACGGCACTGAGATTGATCTTGGAAAGCCATTCAGAAGACTTACTATGAATGACGCAATTAAGGAATACGCCGGTGTTGATTTTGATACAATTAAGACTGACGAAGAAGCTAAGGCTCTTGCTAAGGAGAGAGGAATTGAGTTCGAGGAGCGTCACACTAAGGGCGACATAATCAATCTCTTCTTTGAGGAGTACTGCGAGGAGAATTTAATCCAGCCTACATTCATTATGGATCATCCTCTTGCAATATCTCCACTTACTAAGAAGAAGCCATCTGATCCAGAGAAGGTTGAACGTTTCGAGCTTTTCATTAACACATGGGAAATGTGTAATGCATACTCAGAGCTTAACGACCCAATCGACCAGAGAGAGCGTTTCGCACAGCAGGATAAGAACGCAGAGAACGGCGACGAGGAAGCACAGCACACAGATGAGGACTTCCTTAACGCACTTGCAGTAGGTATGCCACCAACAGGCGGTATCGGTTACGGTATTGACAGACTTGTTATGCTGCTTACAGATTCACCTGCAATTAGAGATGTTCTGCTCTTCCCGACGATGAAGAGCTTGGAGAAATAAACCCAGTGTTTATGCGGGTTTGAGGACTTTTAAATTGTATGGTACGACAAGAGTACGACAAAATAACCTGTCTTAAAGGGTTAAAATAAACGATTTTAAATTAAAATCGAGTCAGTTCAAGTTAATATTTTGTACTATAAGGACATTTTTCTAAAAGAGATTTTAGAGAAGTGTCCTTTTTGCGTGTAGCTATGAGCCAAGTGTCATGCTTGCATGAGCATTTGTCGAATGCTGTGAGCGTTATGGTCGGCAAAACAGAAATATTATTTTAAAGAACATAGGCAGAAAACTGATAGGAGAAGTATGTCATGAAGTTTGATTATTTTTATGGAAAACAAGCAGAACAGTATGATTATCTGTATATTCCTAAAGCTCTTATGAAAAAAGAGCTATATGCAAAAATGAGTGCAGCAGCAAAGATTTTGTATGCGGTTCTTATGGAAAAACAGCAGCAATCAGTAGAACAAGGTTGGATTGATGAGAACAATTATGTTTTTATTGTAATAGTTAGTGCTGATGCTATGGCACAGGAGCTGAATTGGGAAGAAGCAGAAACGATAGTAGCTGTGGAAGAACTCAAGAAATTTGGATTGCTTGAGATTTCTGAGGATTCCAGTAATCTAAGAGTTTATCTCAAAAGATTTGTATGAAAGGAGGAAGCGGTGTGAATGAAACAATAAGATATAGTTATTATACGAGTGCTAAGGCGAGCCAGAATACTTTCTACCAACTTCCTCGCGCTTTATATGAAAAAGAATATTTCAAATGTCTTAGCAATGATGCCAAGACACTTTATGCGCTTATGCTTGATAGAATGAGTTTATCGTTGGCGAATGATTGGTTAGATGAAGATGGTAAGGTTTATATAAATTATAGCTTGGAAGATATAATGGAAAGATTGAATTGTGGGAAAACTAAAGCGGTAGCACTTCTCAAGGAGTTAGATAGTGAAAATGGTATTGGATTGATAGAAAAGAAAAATATGGGAATTGCAAAGGCAAGTGTGTTTTATGTAAAAAATTTTGTGTGTGAGGAAGAAGTGGTTAAGGAAGAAGATGATATCTGCCATGAAACAATAGAAGAAACCTCTATTAGTGTGGAAAACTTCAATTCATGTGTTCAAAAAATAAACATGAATGAGAACAATGAGTTCGGAAATCAGACTTGTGCGTGTTCAGAAAACGAACTTGGATGTGTTCAGAATCTGAACCCTAATAAGAATAATATTAATAATACTGATTTAAATTATAATAATCAATCCAATCAATCCGACAGAGGAACAGAAGTGATAGATGAGATGAAGAATGTAAACACATACATTAAAATTATCAAGGACAATATAGAATACGATTACAACATGAGATATTGTGACTTGCAGGATAAAAGACTTTATAATGAGCTTTTTGAAATAATTTGCGATGTTGTATGTGTAAAACATAAGACGGTTAGGGTTGGCAGGAGTGATTACCCATATGAGTTGGTAAAATCAGCGTTTTTGAAACTGAAAAGTTCGCACTTGAAATATGTCATTAACTGCATGAAGAATACCACAACTGAGGTTACTAACATTAAGTCATATATGGTTACAACACTTTATAATGCACCAAGCACAATGCATCATTATTATCAACAAAAGGTACAGCATGATATGTTGCAATATAGATTGAGTGAAAAAGGAGTTATTAATGCCGGGAATGAAGATTGAGTTTGATAAAGAGAAATTAATAAAAAATAATCAAGATTTAGACAACAATTTAGATTTAGTTATAGAATGGATCGATATGATTTGTAAAGATGCAAAGTGTAGAAAAATTGGAGATTTAAAGTATATTATTCCAGATAACAAACATCAATTATGGTCATTGCTTTTTTTGTCGATGATGTTTGATAAACATCCCAGATTAATTAAATCGTTAAAAATCGAGGAATTCAAATGTTGAAAAGGTTTATAGAATGCTTTAAAATTTTAATAATTGTTTAAATGTAGTTGCATAACTGCCAAAATTTAAAAATAGTATTTGCAGTTATATAATAGAAAACCTTGTCGAAAATAGTATGATAATAGCGTGAATTCTAATATAATTAAGGCTTAGGGGGTGCAACGCTATGGAAAATATAGATAAAGAAAGTTGAGGATTAATATTATGATTAGAAAGAAATTAACAAGATTAACAGTAGTAGCAATGTCAGCAGTATTAGTTGTTGGATTTTCAGCCTGTGGAAAGAAAAAGGCTGATGCGGACAATAAAGAAACAGAGCATGTGACTGTATCAGCAGAATCACAAAGTATTGCAGATAAAGAGTTAACTAAGACTGGAATAGTAACCCTTGAATATGAGGATGGGGATGGAAATATAGTCAGACTTGAAGGAAAAGCTGTTGCCGGGGAAGATGGCAATGCAACTATAGAAGTCGAGGATAAGAACGGAAATAAGGTTACATTCCAGGGAAAGGCAAGTACAGATTCTAATGGAAAGCTACAGGTAAGTGATATTATAGTAAAGGAAGCAGGAACTCTTGTAAAGGATGATGGTACAGAAATTAATGTGACAAGTGATGCCAAGATAGAAAAGGCAGAGGAATCAACCGGAGAGGGTACATCTGATATTGCTGTATCTGAGGATGTCAGGAAAGAAGTAGAGACTACAAAGCAGGAAGAAAAGGAAATAACTGACGCAAGAGAAGAAATAAGCAATATAGAAAATGATGTATCAAATAACGATGTGCCTTCTGAAAATCAGAGCAGTGATACTTCTGATGCAAATAATTCTGATAACACCGAAAATAATATTTCATCAGATAATGGAAATGGAAGCTCAGATAACAATACAGACAACAATATTGGAAATGCAGATAGTTCAGATAATCCAACTCCAACTCCGACACCTGAACCAGAACCTGAGCCAGTAGTTAAGACAATGGTAAATCCGATTGATGGCAAGATATATACATATATTGAACCAGATGAAATGCTCGCAAAGTATGTAAAAAACGATACTGAGGTATACGATTTAAACAGAGATGTAAATTTTGGTGGTGGAACATTACCATATGCTATAAAAGAAATGACAACCAGACCATTTTTCTACAAAGACGGAACTTATTCAATTTTTTATGGATATTACAGTAAATCCGGCGATATTATGGCAACTCCTTTACAGATGGGATATGATCCAGGTATCCGTTTTGAAGTAATAGCAGTTGGAAGATATGATAATGGAATAAATGTAAGAGAATATGCTTTTCATTATTTGAAAAAATACATAGATATTTAATTATGTTTACAAAAAGGAGGAATTTATTTGGGGAAAACATATAAAAGAATTTTTATTACTATTGTAACAATACTAAGTATGTTGGCATATATTTTCATCGATTTTACTCCAATAATAACGGCACAGGCGGCCAGTACATATAAGCTTACTGTAAGCTGGGGTGAAGGCATTGAATGGGTAGCTACAGATAAAGATGGTGTTAACAGATGGACTAACGGAAGCACCAAGTCATTTAGTGAAAACACGAGTGCGTATACTTATATTAAATTAAAACCGGGTTATAGACTGGATTGTCTGTCTGCTGATGCAGAATGGGCTGACTGGACAACAGTATCTAACAATCTGGTTTATGACACATGGTTCATGTATAATAACAGAACAGTATCTATTAAGGTTATATCAGATGTTTTTAAAGAGAATGGTGAAAGATATACTTATAACGGCAACTATAGTGAAACAGGATATAAACTTGTGGAAGTCAGTTCGTGGGAGTGTACTCATTCGCTTTCGCTTGATAATGATATTATTGGATATATTGAATCAAATCCCTGTAACATTGATGAGGGGGAGAGATTAAACCCGGAAAATTCAGAACTTTTAGCCAGTATAAGGACACATACATCAGATTCAAGATATAAGCTAAGAATTGGAAACCCATATGTAAAATACACAGGTGAAGTGAACGGTGCTTATGGAAACGATTCAGTCAGTAAATATACCCTCTATGTTGATTCACATAATATAGCTAATGAAACAGGTCTATATCCCGAATATGGTGCAAGCAAAAATAATGACTGGTTATTAGCAACTAACTATAGATGTCCTGATATAGATGCAGGAGAAGAAGCGGATTATGCTGGATTTGCATATTATAGAAATTACTATGCTTACTGTAAAACTACACAAATGTGGTATCCAGTTGGCTCAGCACATAATTGGTTAGGATGTGCAAAAGGTGATATAGGGGCAAATGAGTTTCATCCAAGTGATTATACTCATACAATAACCAAGTATAAGCTTGTACCAGTTGATTATTCCATTTCTTATAATTTAAATGGTGGAAGTGTAAGTGAAAATCCAACAACTTATAATGTTGAAACAAATACATTTACACTTAAGAATCCAACAAAACCAGGTTACACTTTTACAGGATGGACAGGCAGTAACGGAACAACACCGCAGACTACAGTATCTATAAGTAAGGGTTCTACAGGAGACAAGAGTTATGCAGCAAACTGGAAACCCAGTACTTCTACTTACAAGGTAAATTACTTATTGCAGAATATAGGTGATGATAATTATACCTTGAAAGAATCTGCTGAATATACAGAAACAATAAATGCATCAGTAACACCGACAGTAAAGACATATACGGGCTTTACAAGTCCGGCAGCCCAGACAGTACAGGTCAAGGAAGACGGAACAACAGTCGTAAATTATTACTACACAAGAAATTCTTATCTTTTAACCGTAAATGCAGGAACAGGAATTAATTTAATAACAGTATCTAATAGTGCTGGAATAAGCAACATTGAGAATACAGATAAGAAAAAGGTATTATCTGTTCGATATGGAGTTTCTGTAACAATTAATGCGGATATAAGTCCAGGCTATAGCTGGTCAAGATGGGATGGCTCTTTCACACAGTGGAACAAATCATACAACTTCTATATGCCAGCTAAAGCGGTAAATGTAACCGCAATAGCAACAGCTAATAAATATGTGGTTCAGTTATATGCTAATAAGCCATCAGACACAAGTAATTTGGTTGTAAACAAGCTGTCTGATAGTGAATGGGTATATGACAATGTTAATGGATGTTATACTTCTACATTCACATATGATGCAGCTAAGAACATTCCGTCTCCTGCAGATACATATTCACTAAAGGGATATTCTGCTAGTGGCTGGTATACATCGGCTACAGGAGGAAACAATATATTTTCTGGCAACATGAAATGGAATCTTACAACTTCATATAATGGAGTAGTTAAACTGTACGCAAGATGGACAGAGAATGAATATAAGATTTCATTCAATTATGTTAAGCCTGATAATGCATCAGGTGATATACAGAATAATGAGGTAAAAGAAAAGAATGTTAAGTACAATAAGCCAGTAGGCAGTTTGCCGGAGCCGACACTTACAGGCTGGAAGTTTGATGGTATACGGCAGTCACAGGTGGTATAAAGTTCACTTCTGATACAAAGTATCTGAATATTGAGGATATTGTTTTATTTCCACATTGGACCGCTAATAAGTATACTATTACTTTTGATTCAAATAAGCCGGCAGGCAGCACAGATAGTGTAACAGGCTCTATGTCTAATATTTATTGTACATATGATGTTCCAGTGCAGATTCCAGATAATAATTTCACTTTGCGTGGATGGGATTTTGTAGCCTGGAATACAAAAGCTGACGGTTCAGGTATAAGGTACTCAGCTAATGATACAGTATCTAATCTTACAAGCACAGATGGAGCAACAGTAACTTTGTATGCTGAGTGGGATACTCATATAGAATGGAATGCTTCTTTATCAAAGGCTAATAAAAGCTTTGTTAATGCAATGGAACTTTCTTTTGAGGATAAAGCTGTTAACTGGCCGGGTGGTATTGGATATGGCATTGTGATGAATAATACATTGACATATAAGGAATTCGGGGATATGCAGGGATTCTTGAATGTTAATATAAGCAATGTATATCCAAAGAGTATTAAATATGAGTTTTCAGATTCTCGTATTAATGAAGTTGTTCTAAACGATAGAGCATATGATCTTACAAAAATTAATGGTAAATCTACATTTGAATTTATGATAGATTCAAACTCAACAAGAGAATTTGTACAGAATATAAGTTTTACTCTTCCAGAGTATGAAGCTGAAAGTGATGTGATTTCAGATAAAGAGTACAGTGCATATGTTGATATATCAGTTACATATCAGATATATTCAACTAACAGAGAAGTTACAGAAACAAGAAGAGTTTATTATAATGTAGTTGAGCTGGACTTATCAAAAATTCACAGCAGAATTAGATATCAGCCGGGACAATCAAGATGATTTTGAGAATAATATAAAAAAGTGAAGCCTTTCTTTTTCTCCTTTGTGAGATTAAGGAAGGCTTTTAATATGTGTTAATAGTAACTGAATAATAACAAAGCATATATACCTTTGCATATTTTTAATTAATTTATGGTACTGCTATATATTAATTAAAAAGTTGTAAATAATTAATTATTTGTAGTGACGGGGTATTAGGGGTGTCCCCTAACAAGATGAACTAGGTTTGACATTTGTAATACAAATGCGTATCTTGCCCACGCTATTAGCGTGGCTATTGCATAGACTTTCTACATAGATCCAGTAGGATTAAAAAGAAATATGTGAGCTTTCTTTCCTGAAAGTGGTTAGGAAAAATACAATTAAAAGAAAATATGTATAAATGTATATATAAATATACATACATAATATTTTAAAAGAAAAATATGTATAAATGTATGCATAAATATATGTATAAATAGACATATACGAGAAAAATTTTAAAAATATGTATGAATGTATATATAAATATATATAAAAATGTACATATACCTGTGATGGGAGTAAAAATATGTATCATTAAATGTGATTTTTATTCTGTGTAGGGGATACTGTTGTACATACACGCTTTTATTCTTATATGAATTGCAATAGTGCTAAAAATTCTTAAATATTAATGCATTAAAAAAAACAAAAAATTGGAAAATAAATATAGAATAATAGCTAGGATATTTATTATAAATATAGGCATGCAAAGGAGTAAAAATTTATGAAACAAATAAAAATAAGTTTAGAAGATGTAACACACCTTGTTTCAGAACCAGATGCAAATTTTTTAAAAAAAATAGGTATATCTGTAAAAATAGATTTTGAGAGTGTTGTATCTATAGGGAAATGGGGGATTATCTTGAATTGCGATACTGATGTTTTAGAGCGACTGGTAGGACGAAATGCAGGCAGGAAAAAAGGAACTATACAAAAATATCGTGTAAATCCACAAATGAGTGAATTGGAAGAATTAAAGGCTAAAATGGGAGTGAAAAAACTATGTAAGAAAATAGGATGTAGTGAAACAACTTTTTACAAATATCAGAACTCAGCTAAAAATGAGAGTCGTGAAACACTTTTTCCAATCAAAAACAAGTAATTCTCTACAAATATAAGAATTTGATATACTAAATGAGTTGTCGCACCTAATCTGGCAACAGAAAGGGGGTGCTTACGCTGGAAATTTTCATATCAGTTCTTGTTTCCGTCGCAGCAGGTATAGTTAGCTATTATATTTGCAAATGGCTAGGCGGTGACAATAGCGACAATTAGCATGCGGATGCTCAACCGTAAAAGGAGAAGAAACCCCACGAGGTGCGAACTCGTGGGGTTTCGTTTTGTGCTTACGAACTTTCATATCATTTCTTAGCTACTGCTAGTATAACATATGCAAATAGCTATTTCAAGTATCCTCTTTTTTATCATTTATATTCAATTCCTTCGGAAAATAGTTTCTGGCTTTCTTAATACATATTGGTTCAGTGATTTGTTTTTTGATTGTCAGTCACATCATCCGCATAATAATTAAGAGCTTTTTTATACTCTTTTATTTCGCTTTCAAATTCATCTAATGTATGCATATCATTAACAAGAATAATACTGCTATATATTTCTTTAAGTCTGTTATAGTTTTTCTCAATCAAATCCGGGACTTTATTGTCTTTCATATATTGGAAATATTCAGCCATTACACCAGAAAGATATTCTTTTAGTATTTCAATTCTATATATTATTTTATACATATTCTAGTCCTCCAACACTACTTTTAATGCATCCTGCTCGCCTTCTTCATCATCAAATGTTTTCCATAATTTAAGATTAGGAATCAACCAGGATTGCTTCTTAAAACGTCCAATAAGTACAAGCAATGAACCTATATCATCTTCTCCATCATTTAACACATACTCTCCTAAAGCAGTTTTTGTGAACCGTGTTTCTTTGCAAATCTCATCAAGCCATTGGTAGCACTGCTCTATATCTAAATCTGGTTCATCCTTCTTTAACTTTTCCTCGTCAAATTCAAACTTCATTGTGAACATATATAAATTTCCCTTTATCTGGAATGGCTTTCGCATGCACATTATCAATATTCCTTAATTATTCAATGATACATCCTTATATTTATTTTATATCAAAAATTGCAGAATTGCAAAAAAATAATTAAAATCGTTGTTTTGGTGTTAGAACAAATGTTTTTTAATAAGCTATAATTTAAATAAAGCTAAATAAGCTAATATTAATAACATTAAAACAGGAGGAGCTTAAATGAGTATATCTAAAGCAATTGCAAAAAAAAGATTAGTGAGATATAAGGAAGGAGCAGAAATGTACAGTATGGGAATGAATAAGTTTCAGGTTCTCTCTAAGGATGCAGGTGCTATTTTAAAGATAGACAGGATGGTGCTGGTTGACCTTGATATATTTGATCAGTATCTAGAGTCATTTCGCGTGAAATAGGTAGTTGGTGTTTTGGAAAGGAAATTCGTACACCCAAAAATGTGTTGACTTTCAGTTTAACTAAAAGTATAATTAATTTGAAATGAATGGAGGTGTATGTTGTGGCAAGAACAGGTAGGCCGAAGTCAGAAAATCCCAAAAAGACATTAATAGGATTGAAACTGACAGAGGGAGAAGCCGCAAGACTTAGAGAATATGCGTCCAAACATGACATGACCATAACGCAGGTGCTACAAAAAGGTATTGATATGCAATATGCAATGGAAAAACCTTTGAGTAGTTAGTACGAAATCTCTTTCCTTGAGAAAGGAGACGAGATGGCGAAATCAAGAAAGGATAACAAAGGAAGGGTTTTAAGAAAAGGCGAAACGCAGCGTAGTTGTGATGGTAAGTATGTTTATACATACACTGATCCGGATGGAAAACGCCGGAGCATCTATTCTAAGGACATCATGGAGCTGCGGCAGAGGGAAGAAAAGTTGATTAAAGACCAACTGGATGGATTAGATGCGTATGCGGCGGGTAATTCGACAGTCAACTTTGTTTTTGACAGGTATATTTTTACGAAGTCAGAGATTAGAGAAACGACGATGAGAAATTACAAGTATATGTATGACCGCTTTATCAGAGAAGGATTTGGAAAGAAGAAAATCGCTTCTGTGAAGTATTCAGATGTGTTGCAGTTTTACCAGCACTTACTGAAGGAAAAGGAAATGCAGATAAATACGCTGGAAACAATTCATACAGTCCTGCACCCAACATTTCAGCTCGCAGTGCGTGACAACATTATTCGAGTTAATCCGAGCGATGGAGTTATGGCGCAGATTAAGAAGCAGCCGGGCAAAAATCATGGTTTAAGACACGCTTTGAAGGTAGAACAGCAGAGAGCTTTTATCAACTATGTAGAAAACAGTCTTACATTTTACCATTGGGCACCGTTTTTTAAGTTTCTGTTGGGAACAGGGTGTCGCATTGGAGAAGCAATCGGAATTAGGTGGGAAGATGTGGACTTTGATAAGCGAATGATCAATATCAATCACAGCTTAGTCTATTACAGCAGAGAATATAAAGGCCACCCTATGTGTTCGTTTGCGGTATCCCTTCCAAAGACAGAAGCTGGTATACGCATTATTCCGATGATGGATACTGTTTATGATGCGTTCCAGACGGAGTTGGAAGTTCAAAAGGAGAATGGGTTTAATGAAACCGAAATTGATGGAATGAAAGGATTTATCTTCAGGAATCGTTTTGGGAATGTTCATAATCCGCAAGCAGTCAATCGGGCAATCAAGCGTATATATGAAGCGTACAATGCAGAAGAATTGGTGAAAGCTTCCAAAGAACATCGTGAGCCTGTGATAATACCACATTTCTCATGTCATCATTTGCGACATACCTTTTGCTCAAGACTTTGCGAGAATGAAACAAACTTAAAGGTGATTCAGTCCATTATGGGACACAAAAATATCGAAACAACAATGGATATTTATGCGGAAGCTAACTATACCAAAAAGCAAGAAGCAATTCAAAATTTAGCACATAAGTTAGATGTATTTTAGGAAAGAGTCCTGCTGGGACTGACTGAGTACGACAAAATGTGTGCCATACGACAAAAGTACGACAAATTTTTGTGGGGTAATCAACAAAGAAGTGTTATTATAACAATGTTGATGAGGTGAAAAGGGCTTTATTAAAGGAAAAAGCGTCAATGTAAATTAAATTGATGTGAATTCCCGACAATGAAGTCTATTGATAAGTAAGAATGCAGGAAAATCAAGGGTTTCAGCACTTGGATGTACTAAAATATATAGTTGGTCAAGGGGTTTTGACCAAGATTTGACCAATTTTTGGCATAGTCAAAAAAAGATTAGTACAGGTTAGTACAGATTGCTTAGTCTGAAAAATTAAAGATTGTATTACTTAGAGGACATTTTCTAAAGAAATTTAGAAGATGTCCTCTTTTTGCGTTATAGGAACAATTGAAATACCGAAAGGAGAATAGCATGGAACACACAAAGGCATATCAGGAATTTAAGAAGAATGGTAATACAAAGTTTGTAAGATATAGCGAAGGAGCAGAAATGTATCATATGAGCGTATCAAAGTTTATGCAAATGGCTAAGGACGCCAAGGCAATCTATAAGTTAGGTCAGTTGGTACTTGTGAATTTGAAGATATTTGATGAGTACATTGAGACATTCCACATAGTTGATGATGAATTTTATAAGTAGGTGAAAAGGATGGTAACACAATTACAGCCAGATGTTAGGGCTTATCTTCATGGTGGTGAGGTAATAAAAAGATACATAAGGATCGAAGAGGTGGCTCATGAATATGGATTTAGTGTAGAGGAAACTGAATATATAGCTAAGGCTGCAAGTTCTTTATACAAGCTTACCCGTATTCATTTGGTAAAAAAGGAAAGGTTTGATGAGTTTATGAAACACATATACAAAGTGCCTGGAACAAATAAACAGATAATTAAAAAGTTTGCGAGAATTGGAGAAGCTTCAATTATATACAGTATTGGCAGACATAGATTTATCGAGTTGGCTAGAGCAGCAGGTGCAACATATAAAATAAATGAGGGAACAGGGGGGACTGTGCTAATTAATTTAGAAATATTTGATAATTATATGGAGCAATTCAGACAACCTGTAAGACCTTTGAAAGAGCCGTTATACGGACAGGAAGAAGGTGAATTGAATGAGTAACTCATATAAGTTCTATTCAGATACAAAAGACATTATGAAAAAATATGTAAATGCTACTGAAGGAGCCATTATTTATGGCATAAGTAAATCAAGGATTATGGTTTTGGCTTCAGAAGCAGGGGCAGTATATAAGGTTGGAAATTCAGCATTGATTAATACAGATATTTTTGAAATGTATTTGGAGAAATTTAAGGAACCAACAAGACCATTGCCCAAACATATTTGGAATAAATTGTCAGGCGAAGATAAAAAAGACCACAATAGTACCTGTTTTGATAAAAAAGACCCGTGATTGTCACTTTCGGCATTATAGAAACTAATGTAATATATGGACATTCCAAGAAAAACTTGGGATGAACAATTTAATAATCAGTTACAGATTTGCAAAGTAGTTTGCACTGCAGAGTATCTGTAGGTAGTAAATTTACGGGGCATGTACCTGGAAGATGAAAGTCACAGCTATCAAATTAGTAGTCTGATGGATCGAGAGATGAAGGGCGAGAAGCTGGATGGAAATCTGGTAAAAGGATTCGGCATGTTGCGTAAGGATAATTAACCACAGAGGGCGAGAAGTTCGTCCTTATCCTCAAAAGGCTAAAAGAGGAGATAGTGCTTCTGATAATTCGGAAGGGCGTCGTGAAACACATTTTGTGGCTCGTCTGTAACTCCCGGAGGTGAGAACACCTCTTTGTACACGGGGCGATATAGGAGTCTAGAAGACTGGCGTGTACCTACATGCTTAGCATTAAGCATAGCCATGTAGACTATATCACTTCCAAATTCAAATTTTGTCTATATGGCAACTAATTTGAAGGAGGATAAAGTGATGATTGGATTAAGCGTAGCATTAATAATTATTGTTCTTATCGTATTGTATTCATTAGCGAGGACGGCAGGTGAGTCGGACCAGATATTGGAAAATATTAGAGAGCAATCACTCCTTGGAAGGGAGGAGAGCTCTGGTGGGAACAGTCGAAAAAAGAAATAAGCATAAGAAACGCAGGTTTGTATCTCCAGAAGAAAAGCTTGAGAGAGAATTAAAAGATTGTATGCATTGTAGATTCTTCTGGGGACATAACAACAGATGTGCCAATGGAACATGTTGTAAACCATCTAAGAAAAAAGAACAGAAACTTCCGACGGAATGTGTCGGATGTCCATATTATCATGGGAATAGTTATTGTTTTCCTTGTATGCGAAAGCTGATAGGAAAGTAGGTGGTTAAGATGTTCAAGTGGCTGTTTAAGAAGAAAGGATGTGCAAAACATATGAATAACAAGTTAGAAGTAATCGGCATTGATCATGGCTGGTCAATGATGAAAACAATCTCTCAGATATTTGTCACAGGTGTTAAGGAGATTACAACAACTCCGGCACTTTTCGGCGATGTACTTGAGTATGAAGGAAAGTTCTATAAGGTTGGAACTGTGAGGCAGGAAGTAAAGGATACCAAGGTCGAAGATGACAGCTTTTATCTTCTCACTCTTGCAGCAGTTGCTAAGGAACTTAAAAGAAGAGGTCTTGCAGAGGCAAAGGTATTTCTTGCTGTAGGACTTCCACTTACAAGATTTTCAGCCGAGAGAAAACCTTTCATTGATTATCTTTCAAAGAATGAAAATGTGGTATTCAGCTTTGAACAGAAGCTCTACAAAATTCATATTGCGAGTGTTTCTGTATATCCACAGTGCTATGCGGCAGTAGCAGGAATGCTTCCGACTTTCGGAAAGAAAGCACTTGTCATAGATGTGGGTTCTTGGACGGTTGACAGTATGCTTATTGTAAATAAAAAGCCAGACAATAGTAAATGTGACACACAGAATGAAGGCTTGATTAAGTGTATGAGAGCAATTAACAGAATTTCCGTCCAGTTGAAGAACAGAAAGCTCGATGAATCTGATATTCAGGATTATTTTATGACTGGTAAAACAGAATTGCCAAGTGATTATAAAGAGATTATGGACATGCAGATTCAGGAATTTGTTGACAAGGTTTGTGCATACCAGATGGAATGTGGTTACAACTTCGATATGCTTCCAATCTACTTTGTAGGTGGTGGTGCAATCGTAATGAAGAATTTTGGAAAGTATCAGCAGTCCAATATTCATTATGTGCTGGATGTTAAGGCAAATGCGAAAGGGTTTGAGACGATGGCAAGAATTGCACTTAGAAGCGGGAGGTAGGAGGGATGGCTAAGAGTAGAGACAGTAAACAGTTTAGTTTTCGTGTAAATTTTAACAATCCGGATCATCTAAAGGTATATCGAACATTGATGGACTTGAATCTTGATATTCACAAATCAGTATCAAGTTTTGTGATCAAAGCACTTGTGCAGTATATCAATGGGGTATCGGAGGATAAGCTGACAAATACTGGCAAGGACAGAAAAGAAAATCTGGAAGGTTATGTTACAAGGAAAGAGATAGGAGAGATGGGAAACTGTGTTTTATGCGGTCACAATGGGAGCAGAAATGGAATATTTTTTACACACTTAAATCAGGTCGAAGCAGGTGATGAGGTAAAACTTACGGATAAAAAGGGAGAACTTGACAGGTATGCGGTATCAGATAATT
>ENA-OPCI01000831-OPCI01000831.1-human-gut-metagenome-genome-assembly--contig:-NODE-831-length-19674-cov-2.813956_pt1 | contig 19674 bp, 8 predicted proteins | sample MGYA00241564_ERZ501479 | MGnify/ENA primary metagenome ERZ501479 (study PRJEB25962, sample SAMEA2042630) | human gut metagenome | biome: human gut; feature: human-associated habitat; material: faeces...
TTACTATTAATAGTCGTCTGCGTGCTGATGATAAAGGAAAACGTCATTTCGATAGTAATGGTCGTTTGATGGGAGATTATGAATCAGGTTACGAACGTCGTTTACCCGATCCAGTAAAAGACCTTAAGGTTACCCAATGGGATTGGGAGGCTTGTATGACTGTACCCGAAAACCAATGGGGATATCATAAAGACTGGTCATTGAGCTATGTCAAAACTCCGATTGAAGTACTTGATCGTATTGTACATGCTGTTTCTATGGGAGGAAATATGGTTGTAAACTTTGGTCCTCAAGCAGATGGAGATTTTCGTCCGGAAGAAAAAGCTCTGGCAACTGCTATCGGCAAATGGATGAGTCGTTATGGAAAGGCCGTTTATGCCTGTGATTATGCCGGATTCGACAAGCAGGATTGGGGATATTATACACGTGGTAAAAATGGTGAAGTGTATATGGTGGTATTCAATCAACCATATAGTGAACGTTTGATAGTGAAAACTCCGAAAGGAATTTCTGTTGAAAAAGCTTCTTTATTAGGTACTAACGAAGATATCAAAGTTGTTGAAACAGCTCGTAATGAATATAATGTATCTGTTCCCAAGAAGAATCCGGGTGAACCTTATGTTATTCAGCTTAAGGTGCGTGCGGCTAAAGGAACAAAAGGTATTTATCGGGATGCTTTAACATAAATCAAAAGAGGATTATAATATGAAGTTCAAGTTTACATTCATTTTATTAGCACTAATCGGGCAGTTTTTCTCTCTCACTGCCCGGGAAGTGACCTCTTTCAATGAAGGATGGCTATTCAAACGCGGTCCTTTTTCGGAAGACCCATTAAAAGTTGTTGCCCAATGGGAGGGGAAATGGGAAACTGTAAATCTGCCTCACACATGGAATGCTAAAGATATGCAGGTAAAGGCTGCTTCTTTTTATGAAGGAGTTGGCTATTACAAGAAAAAACAATTCTTTAATGAAGAATTGAAAGGGAAGCGTGTGTTTCTTCGATTTGAAGGTGTGGGCGCAAACACCGAGGTATATGTTAACAGTAAGCTTGTAGGAACCCATAAAGGAGGTTATAGTGCTTTTGCTTTTGAGATAGGAACAGCTTTGAAATTTGGAGCTGAGAATGAAATCATGGTAAAAGCTGATAATACTGCACGACCGGATGTTATTCCGGTGAATCATAGCCTTTTCGGAGTGTATGGAGGTATTTATCGCCCGGTATGGCTAATTGTTACTGAACAAAATAATATAACAGTTACCGATTGTGCTTCTCCAGGTGTTTATATTACTCAGAAAAATGTTTCGAAACGTTCTGCAGATATTACTGTAAAAGTAAAATTAGACAATGGCAGCCTTACTCCTGCGAATTTAGTACTTGAAAATACTCTCTATACCCAAGAAGGAAAGAGAGTTGCTTCACATCGTCTTCCTTTGGAATTAACTCCTCAGGGAACGCAGACTTATTTTTCAACTTTCAAATTAAACAAACCTCATCTTTGGCAGGGACGTAAAGATCCTTATTTGTATAAGGTCGTTTCACGTTTGGTATCAGAAGGAAAGGTTATTGATGAAGTTATCCAGCCTTTGGGTGTTCGTAAGTTTGAGGTTGTTGCTGGTAAAGGATTTTATCTGAATGATGAGAAATATCCGATGTATGGTGTAACTCGTCATCAGGATTGGTGGGGATTAGGAAGTGCTTTAACTAATAAAGAACATGATTTTGATTTAGCACAGATAATGGACGTAGGGGCCACAACTGTCCGTTTCGCCCATTATCAACAATCAGATTATCTCTATTCTCGTTGTGATTCTTTGGGATTGGTTATTTGGGCTGAAATCCCTTTTGTGAATCGTGTGACAGGATACGAAGCGGAAAACGCACAGTCTCAGCTTCGTGAGTTGATTCGTCAGAGTTTTAATCACCCTTCTATCTATGTTTGGGGGTTACATAATGAGGTATATCAACCTCACGAATATACAGCCGGGCTGACGCAGGCACTTCATAATCTTGCCAAGACAGAGGACCCGGATCGTTATACTGTAGCTGTCAATGGTTTCGGACATGCTGAACATGCGGTGAATCAGAATACAGATATTCAAGGGATGAACCGTTATTTCGGATGGTATGAGAAGAAGCTACAAGATATCGAACCGTGGGTGAAAGGATTGGAAGAAAAGTACCCGTGGCAAAAGCTGATGTTGACAGAATATGGTGCGGATGCCAATTTGGAACATCAGACTGAATATCTCGGTGATGCATTGAATTGGGGAAAACCTTTTTATCCGGAAACATTCCAGACTAAAACGCATGAATATCAATGGAGTGTTATTTCGAAACATCCTTATATCATTGCTTCTTATCTATGGAATATGTTTGATTTTGCTGTGCCGATGTGGAGTCGGGGTGGTGTACCTGCTCGTAACTTGAAAGGCTTGATGACTTTTGACCGGAAAATCAAGAAGGATTCTTATTATTGGTATAAAGCCAACTGGAGCGAAGAGCCTGTATTGTATTTGACGCAGCGCCGAAACACAGATCGTGAACGGAGACGAACTTCTGTAACAGTTTATTCTAATATTGGAACTCCGACTGTATATCTTAATGGTAAAGAGTTGACGGGGATTCGCAAAGGATATACTGATGTACATTATGTTTTTGATAATATAATGTTAGAGCAGGGTGAAAACAAGATTAAGACCGTCGCGACACATAACGGAAAAGAATACACGGATGAAATAGTATGGAACTATACCAGCGAGAAGAAGCGGACAGCAGATTCTCGTGAGAACAAGAAAGAACATGCTGGTTGGTAATTTTTTAGAAACTCTTAATATAAATAATACATATGAAAAAATTTTTGAAACAAGGAAACGCTTCAAAGCGCAGGCATTATTTGCTTGCACTTTGCTTGTTGTGTGCAGGCGGTTTCGCCATGGCACAGGAACAGACTGTGAGCGGGAAAAAAGTTTCTTTGAAGCAAGGTTCCGAGACAAAAAATGTATTGGTGGGAAGTCAGGATGCGGAAACGACTGTTCAGGCTATCTCTACTGCTTCGGGTGACAGGCTGCAGCACAGACCTGTGTTTATGATGGAATCTACCCTGGACGGGGTATTGCCGGGATTATATATCGATATGTCCCAAGGTTATCCTACGGAACAACGTACATTCCGTTTGCGAGGAAATACTCCATTGATTCTTGTAGATGGGATTCCCCGTTCGGACGCTAACATTCCAGTGAGCCAGATCGAATCGGTGTCTATCATTAAAGATGGTTTGGGACTTTCATTGATGGGAATGTCTGCCGGAAACGGAGTTGTATATATCAAGACGAAGCGCGGACAAAGATCGTCGTTAAAGATTGATTTTACCGCACAGTTAGCTTTTAACCGGCAGATATATCGTCCAGAATTTTTAAATTCCTACCAATATGCAGGCTTGTTGAATGAGGCGTTATTGAATGATGGTAAGAGTGCGTTGTATTCACAGACAGACTTGGAACTTTACCGTACCGGTGCCAGTCCTTACACGCATCCTAATGTTGACTGGCAGGATTTATTGCTACGTAATTCGGCTCCAATCCAACAATATAACTTAAATTTTTCGGGAGGAGGTAAAGTGGCGAGATATTTTGTCGATTTGAATGTGTACAATCAAGATGGATTTCTCAAGCAGGACAATTCACTGAATAGTTATAATACTCGCGAAAATGTGAAAAAGTATTCATTACGCACGAATACGGATATAGCTATTACGGATCATACGCAGTTCAAGGTGAACGTATTCGGACAGATGTATCGCGAAACAACCCCTGGAAAAGCGATTATGGGGAGCATCTATAGAGATATGTATACGGTTCCGAACAACGCGTATCCTGTATTCAATCCTAATGGAACATTAGGTGCTACTCCTCTCTATCAAAGCAATAACCTTTATGGACAGGCAGTAATGTCCGGTTACTATCTTTATCCAAAGACGGATTTCAATATAGATGCTACGCTGGAACATTACTTTCAGGGTGCTTTGAAAGGATTGTACGCAAGTGCCACTTACTCTTATAATTCTTCTTACCGTGAAGCGTTGAACCGGAGCAAGGGTTTTGAAACTTGGTCTTATTGGAAAGATCCTACTGATCCTAATGCAATGGAAGAATATCTGCAGATGGCATCGGCAAGTAGCCAGTCTAATGCTACATCATATAATCGCTTGAACCGTATGCAGTATTTGGAAATGGCTGTAGGATATGATTTTAATGTCAAAAAGAATAATTTCCGGACAAAAATACTCTACGCCTACAATGACTTTACGGCTAGTGTGAAAAATATTCCATTGCGTAAAAACTCCGTAGGCTTCCGTGCAGAGTACGACTATGACAAACGATATTTGGCAGAGTTTGCGATTGCAGGTATGAACTTAAATACGTTGAAACCAGGTGATCAATGGGGTATTTTTCCGTCAGTAGGTGCTGGCTGGAATATGCATAAAGAGTCTTGGTTCGACGTAGCTGTTATTGATGCGATGAAACTGAGAGCTTCTTTTGGTATTAATGGTAATGATGGAACGGGGGCCTATTATAGAAGTAGTAGCGCTACTCTGAGCGATTATTATTATACCTATTTGAAATATTATAAAACAGGTGATAATATATATTGGGGGACCACCCCTTCCGGGCAAAATACATTGATTGAGGCTAATATGCCTTATCTGACAAAGTGGGAAAAAATTACCCGCTGGAATGCGGGTATTGATCTTCAGGCCTTCAATAGGAGTTTGAGTGCTACTGTGGAATACTTTCACAATACCTATTCGGACGTTCTGCAGAGTTCTACAGGCAAGGCGGCAAACCATTTGATCGGTATCGATTTACCTAAAGAAAATCTGGGTAAATACAGAAGAAGTGGCTTTGAACTAGATGTCACTTACAATAACAAATTCGGTGATGTCACTTTTACTGCTAACGCCAATGCTTTGTTTTATAAGAGCAAATTGCTTGCTAACGGAGAAAACGCTTATCCTGAATCGTATATGCAGCGTGTGGGTGAAAAACAAGGTCAAATCTTCGGCTATGTGGCTGATGGACTTTTTCAAAGTCAGAAGGAGATTGATAGCTACCTGTCTACTACAAAGATTGAAGGTTATGTTCCGCAACCCGGTGATATTAAATATTGTGATTTGAACGGTGACCATATACTTGATGGAAAAGATGTGAAAGCTATTGGAAACAATGCACCGTTGATTGAATATGGATTCTATTTGGGAGCAGAATGGAAAGGAGTAGCTTTAAGTATGCAATGGGCAGGCCTAGGTAAGGCGCAGACTACTAATAAAGTGATGCCTTTCACTTTCAACGCCCAAAATTCTTATGGACAGGCTCTTGTGGAACATCTTGACCGTTGGACACCGGAAAATCCAGATGCAAGATATCCGAGATTATCGGCAGGTAGCAATAGTTATAATGAAAGAACTTCTACTTTCTGGTTACAGAACTCAAGTTATTTGCGCTTGAAGAACATAGAACTGTCCTATACACTTCCGAAAAATTGGACTTCGCGTGTTCATCTTAGTGGCGTCAAATTTTTTGTGAATGGATATAATCTTATTACAATCACCGGAATTAAAGACCGCGATCCGGAACTTCTAGGTTTCACAAATGGAACGTCATCAGGATATGTTCCCAATTCGAAAGCTTATAATTTTGGTGTCAACATTCAATTCTAAATTAGGAAAGTAACATGAAAAAAATTATATATAAAACGATTCAAGTAGCATGTATTACAGGTTTATTGGCTGTGAGTGCATGTAATACGTTCGAGTCTGAACCATTGGAGTGGAATTTGGAAGAGGATGTGATGAATCCCCAAGATGCTACAGCGATCAATATGAAAAAACTGCATCAGGCCATCTATCTATCATTACCCAGTTTACATACTCGTTTGAGCGACTCTTATTTGGATGCTGCTACTGACGATGGTGTACCTACTAAAGATAGGGGTGGAAACAGTAGCTTAGAAAATTATCGGAATGGAAATTTGTCACCGGAAAATATAGCAAGCCTTGATGGTAGCGCTTGGGCTAATTTTTACACAGGTATTCGCAGAGCTAATCTCTTTTTGGAAAGCATTGAAGGTTTTCCGTACTCCGAACATTTAACGGAAGTCGAAGTGAAGCGAATGAAAGCGGAAGCTCGAATGCTTAGGGCTTATTTCTATTTTGAACTGATGAAACGTTGGGGAGGTGTCCCTTTGTTAGGGGATAGAATTATAGATTATGATGAAGACTGGAATATAGCTCGTAGTAGTATAGATGAATGCGCCAAGTATATTTTGGACGAGATTAGTGAAGAAAATGATGGTTCTTGTTATGCAGATCTATATGATGTAAGTGAAATGCCTGAAAGTATGGTGGGGCGTATGAATAAGGGAGCTGCAAAGGCTTTGGTATCACGCCTTAAACTTTATTTGGCTAGTCCGCTTTATAATCCGAACAACGATCTGAACAAATGGCAGGAGGCTGTTGATGCTGCTAAAGCAGTGATAGATCTGAATGTGTATGATTTACATTATACTGCTGAAAAAGCAGAGGGTGCTACGGCAGATCCTACTCCGGGACTTTTGGCTCTTTTTGGAGACAATGCTGCATTTACGACTCTCAACAAAGAAACGATTATGATGAAGGAAGCTTCTGGAAATACAACGTTGGAGTCGAATAACAGTCCGTGCGGATATCAGAAAAACAAATGTAAGGGGTTGACTAGTCCGAGTCAGAATCTGGTGGATGCTTTCCTGATGCTGGACGGCAAGACAATTGATGATCCTACTTCCAAATATGTGTATGATCCACAGAATCCTTATGCTAACAGAGATCCTCGGTTAACGTATACCATATTCTACAATGGAGCCACATGGTTGAAAAGAGCGGTAGAGACGTTTAATGGCGGTCTTGATCGTTCAAACAAGCTTGGAATGTTCACTACGCAGACTGGCTACTATCTGAGAAAGTTCCTCGGACTGAATGAAACGAAGGCAGATAACTCAGGTTTCAATGGCGCTTATCATCATTACCAGATTTTCCGTTACGCAGAAATTTTGTTGAACTATGCAGAAGCGTTGAATGAAGTAAATATGGAGATGAATAAAGAGGAAATTGAGAACTGCCTGATACAATTACGTAAAAGAGCGGGTATCGAAGCGGGAGATGACGGACGTTATGGATTGCCGATACATTATGATCAGCAGAAAATGCGTGAGATTATCCGGAATGAAAGAAGAATAGAATTAGCATTTGAAGAACATCGTTTTTGGGATATCCGTCGTTGGAAGATAGCTATGGATGTTATGAATGAACCGATCAGAGGAGTTGAAATTACCAAGGAAGCTGATGGTACGTTTAAATATAATTATAATGTCATCGTTCGTACATCTACTTTCTCGGAAAGAATGTATTGGTATCCCATACCGAGAGGTGAAATGAATGGAAATACGAAATTAACCCAGAATCCCGGATGGAACTATTAAAAACACAGAATTTTATGAAACGAATAATCATCCTATTATTGGCATTCATGCCGCTTGCCGTATGGGCTCAGGTGACCGTCAAAGGTACTGTTAAGGACGACCTTGGCGAAGTATTAGTTGGAGCAACTATTCTGGAAGTGAATAATCCGGGCAACGGAACAATCACGGACATCGATGGTAAGTTCTCTATTAAATTGAAATCAGCTAAAGCGAAAATTAAAGTCAGCTATATTGGATATGCTGCGCAGACATTGACTGCGACAAACGGCATGGTTGTTAAGATGGAAGCCGATGGAAATATGCTTCAGGAAGTGGAAATTGTACAGCAAGGTTTTGGTACAAAGTCCAGACTCTCCAATGTAGCATCTATCAGCCAGGTAAATGGTCTAACTTTGAGACAATCTCCTACATCGACTGTGCAAAATGCACTTGCTGGACGTTTGCCGGGACTTTTTCAGTTACAGGGAAGTGGACAACCGGGTAAGGATGCTGCTGATATCTTCATCCGCGGTATTGGAACTTATGCAAATGTAGATACATCTCCTCTGGTGTTGATTGATGATGTGGAGTCAGATATTTCAACGCTTTCTCAATTGTCTCCGAACGACATTCAAGATATCAGTGTGCTGAAAGATGCTGGTAGTACAGCTATTTTTGGTTTGAAGGGTGCGAATGGTGTGATCTTGGTTACTACCCGGCGTGGTTTGGAAGGAAAACCTAAAATCACTTTCAGAGCGGATGTCGGTTTTCAGCAGCCTACTTATAAGAATACGTTTCTCGATTCCTATGAGAGCTTGAAACTTATTAAAGAAATGTATATAAATGATGATGATCGGGCTGCTTTGGAAGCGAATAAGGATCTTCTTAGTGATGAAGCTTTGGAACATTTCCGCACGGGTGACTCTCCTTATCTTTATCCCGATGTGGACTGGTATGATTTGATGTACAAGAAGAGTTCCATGATGCAACAGTATAATGTGGATGTGCAAGGAGGTACTGATAAGGTTAAATATTTTGTAGCTATCGGATATACCAATCAGACAGGATTATTGAAAGATATTTCTAAGGTAGAGGATTTTAATAATGATTACTATTTGAAACGCTATAATCTTCGTTCTAACTTTGATATCCAGATTACGAAAGATTTTTTGTTCAAGATTAATGCAAACGCGATTCTTTCTGAACTGAACGAACCTTATTTACCTAATCCTGGTCAAAGTGGTACTTTCAGTATTTTTACCCGTCTTTTGGGAGGGCATTTTACTCCTTGGAATTATCCAGCCTATAATCCGGATGGAACTTTTGGAATGAAGAGCGGAGCACCTATGAATCCGTTGGCCTTAATGTCGCAAGGTGGTTACGATCGTGAATGGAAGAACAATGTGAATGGTAACATTACTTTGGAACATAAATTGGATTTCATCACAAAAGGATTGAAAATAAGAGGTGTGATGGCTCTTACTAACCGTTGGGGTACAAAGAGATCGCTACACCGAGGAACAGACGATTTTATGGCTTTTTATCATGATACAGAAACGGATTCTTATTTGCCCGTGAATAAAGACCTCTATGTGTTACGTCCTATGAACGTTTCAGAAACTGCTAATGCACCTTATCTTCAGATTAACAGTCGTGTAGATATGTCATACAGTAGACGGTTTGGTGGGCATAATGTGGGCGGCTTGTTACTTGCTAACTGGTATTCCAATCGTACAGGAGCGAACACTCCTCATAACTCTATGAGCTATTCTACTCGTTTGAGCTATGATTACAATTCAAGATATCTAGTAGAGTTCAGTGGTACTTACAATGGTTCGGACCGTTTCTCGAAGAATAATCGTTTTGATTTCTTTCCGTCTATTTCTCTTGGTTGGAACTTGGCCGAAGAACCTTACACGAAAAAGTTCTTTAGTAGTATCAAGGTGGATATGTTGAAATTAAGAGGGTCTTACGGGCTTTCTGGTTCAGATGCTGTTCCTGGTGGAAAGTATACTTATGTGGAGTCTTATAAAAAGAATTATGACTATCCGTTTGGTGAAAATCAAAATACTACTGCCAAGATTCCGGCATATTTTTTGGAGACGATTGGTAATGACGATGTACGTTGGGAAGTGGAAAAGAAAATGAATCTAGGTGTAGATCTTAGGATGTTCGATAATCGTTTGTCTGCTACATTTGAATATTTCTACAATCGTCGTAATGATATTATGTCAACGCCTAAGTCTGTCCCTCTTTATGCAGGATATATGGATGGAGTGTTGCCTATGATGAATATTGGGCGTACGGAAAACAAAGGCTGGGATGCGGAGTTTACATGGAGAGATAAAATTGGGAATGATTTCAGCTATTTTTTCCGTGGAATCGTATCGCATGCCAAAAATAAAATTCTTTATATGGGGGAAGCTCCTAGTCCTTATGTATTAAGTATGTCAACAGGAAGACCTATTGGTACGATTTTCGGTTATGTAGCTGAAGGATTTTATAATACGCAGGAGGAGATAGATAATGGTCCTAAAGAAACATTGAGAAAACCGAATCCTGGTGATATTCGCTATATGGATATCAGTGGTCCGCAGGGGGTTGCTGATGGTATCATAAACGAATATGATATTGTGCCTATCGGTAATTCACGTCCAGATTTCAACTATGGATTGACTATTGGATTTTCTTATAAGAACTTTGACATAAGTGCTTTGTTTCAAGGGGCTACTGGAGCTTCACTGAGTCTTCAGAAGGCGCTGAAAATAGGAAGTACGGATGGTCGTCCCCGTCCTATACATTTGGGAAGATGGACTGATTTGGGAGCAGACGGAAACAAGATTACCGATCCGGAGCAGTTGATAGAGATGAACAAGAACGCTTCCTTCCCTCGATTCAGCAAGGATCATGGAAATAATTCGGCACAGTCAACTTTCTGGTTACGCTCAGCTAATTATGTTCGTTGGAAGAACCTGGAAGTTGGGTATCAGCTTCCTGAAACATGGGTGAAAAAAGTGGGTCTTAATTCAGTACGTTTTTATGGCTCAGCACAGAACTTAATCACTTGGTCGGAGCTGGGGGATTATCAGGTGGACCCGGAAAGTAGCCGTTTGAGCAACCCAGTGGATACCTATCCTCAACAGCGTGTATATAACCTTGGATGTCAAATCGTATTTTAATGAGTAATACAATGAAGAAAATAATTATATTTTTTCTATGTGCATGCAGTTTTATAGTGGCATGTACCGAAACATCAGAAGGTTTCCTTGAGAGTAAGGGAAAGGAAACCGATGATTTGGAATCAGTTTTTTCGGACAGTACGAAAGTGATGGGATTCCATGCCGCATTATTTTGGCAACTAGGACGTGTCACAATGTCTCCGCACGGAGTGGCTAGTGTTTTACAGAATTATAAGGACTATGAGGCAGGAACCGATAACAGTCGATATAGTGGTTATTTCAGAGTAACGGAATTTACTCCGGCTTATACGAAAGGTGATTTCAGCCAAGGAGGAACCAATGCTGGTTTTACGGATTTTCAGAGAGGATGGCAAGAAGCTTACCAAACGATTTATCGTTGTAATTCATTTTTGCAGAATTATAAAAAGGCTCCATTGACTGAAGCTACAAAGGAGAAACTGGCCAATGAGGCTCGTTTTATTCGTGCGTTTTTTTATTTTCACTTGTTACGTCAGTATGGTGCTGTACCATTGTTGTATGATGAGGTGATAGATCCGTTTAATCCTTCTTTTTTAGAACGTTCTACTTTTGAAGAGTGCGTAAACTATTTGGCACAGGAATTGAGGGCCGCAGCAGATGCATTGCCACTGGAACAAATGGGAGCGGATTATGGGCGTCCAACAAAAGCTTCAGCATTGGGCGTATTGACCGAACTATATGCGCTGGCTGCCAGTCCATTATATAATGGTGGAAACATAGGTAGTGGCGATAATCGCCTGTTGGTTGGTTATGATAATTATGATGTGAATAGATGGGAGAATGTGAGAATCACGGCCCAGGAATTGATGGGCTTGGGCACTCATGAGTTGGTGAAGGACAATAAGACTCGCCCCGGAAATGGTTTCTATTTGGCTACAACTAAGCGTGTGAATACTGAAAGAGTGTGGTTTTGGGTAACTGTAAGCACTACCGGTTATCCGGCCAGTGCTCTCTTACCTAAGAGTCGTAACGGTGGTCGTCAGATTCAACCGTATCATGAGTTGGTTGAAGCGTTTCCAATGAAGGATGGTACCCCTATCGATAAGAATAGTGCAGAGTATAAGGAAAATCCGTATCAGAATCGTGATCCTCGTCTAGGCTATACTATCATTTACAATGAAGCTGAATGGATAAAGACAAAAGGTGGTGAACTGGAAAAAGTATACACTTATAAGGACGCGACACAGGATGGTTATGGCACGAGCGGTGGTACGGAAACTGGTTATTATTTCAGAAAATGTTGTAACGAGGATTTAATGGCTAATGAGTATGGCGAAGGAACAGGTTTGTCTTTTATCCGTTATGCAGATATTATGTTATTATACGCTGAGGCTTTGACAGAGTTAAATGTTGACAGAAATCGGGATGAGATAGAGAAACAATTGTTCGAACTCCGGGACAGAGCAGGTATTGAACCTGGAGATGACAAGAGGTACGGTGTACCAGCAAATATGAATAAAGATGAAATGATTGATTTCATCATTAATGAGCGCCGCATTGAATTCGCCAACGAGTGTGGTAATCGGTTCTGGGATTTGAAACGTCGTAAACTGTATGAGAAACTGGATGGGGTATGGACTAGTGCTGCTGTTTGGGAGAAAACAAATGACGGTTCTTATACATGGAGCGTAATGCCTATCGAACAGCATTTTTTCTCACAGAAGATGTATTTCAGTGCCATTCCTCAGAGAGAAATAAACGCTTCTCATGGAAAGTTGATTCAAAATCCGGGTTGGTAATTGTTTAAATAAAAAGTGTATGAAACCAATATATAATTATCTGAAAAGTTCGTTCTGTCTGATTGCCGTTTTATTGGTGAGTTGTACGGAAGAATATAAATATAATACTGATTATTCATTCTACGAAGGTGTGACGCTAAAGATGGATCTTGTAGATGAGAATAATGTGTTAAGTGTGAGACTGGCAAACAGTTCGCATGCGCTTACTATCTCGGTCACTCCCGATGATGTGTTTATTGACTCTAAAGCTTATATTTATGAAGTGGAGGATGAAAGTATTGCTTCGGTGGCTGAGGATGGTATGATTACATTACTGAAGGCAGGGACAACTACTTTGACAGCAAAGTTTCGCGGTAATCAAGAGATATCTGCGAGTTGCACGTTGGAGGTGCAGCCTACATTTGTTAGAGAACTGAAAGTGACAGCTGCCGATATCCGTGTGGAAGAAGGAAAAGAATTGGATTTAACGCCGTATGTTACTGTTATTCCGTCTGATGCAGATAATAAAAACCTTCGTTATGAAGTGAAAGCTGGTTCGGAAGGTTTTGTGGAAATTGCTGAAGGAAGTAGTGTTGTCAAGGCGTTGAGTAAGGGAATGGCTACGATTGTGGTATCGGCAACCGATGGTTCTGAGGTATCAACAGAATTATCGTTGGAAGTGACCGGGAAGATTCCTGTGACAGAAATTATAATGGGACGCGCCGCTAACTTGGAAGGGAAAACATTTGCTGTTGGTCAAGTATTTGATCTAGGCTCTGTATTGTCTGTATTGCCGGTCAATGCTTCGGATCCGACGTTAGTTTACGAACTTGTTTCTGGTGAAGGTGTAGTCCTTCTTGATGCCGATAAAGGAATAGTGAAGACGACAGGTGCCGGTGAAGCTGAAATAAGGATTTCCGCGCATGATGAATTTGAGGAGGCAGCTCCTAAATCTATCAAACTTAAGGTAGATGCTGCTTTGACTTGGTTCGAGCGTGCATTCTGGTTTGTGGATACTACTGTGGATTATGGTAATGGACATAATTATGTTCCAGAAAACGATGGAGAAAACGGTAAACCAGAAAAACTGATTGATAGTAATAACAGTACATATTTGATGATGGTGAAACCAGGTAAACCAGCTTATAATGGTCACAAACATCCAGACGGTGCTGAATATGGCTTTATTATAGATTTGGGAGGACTACAAGAATTTAATTTGTTGAAGTGGAGACATAGAAATACAAACACTAATTTCCAAGCTTTCAAAATCAAAGTGTCAGGAAGTGACGATAAAGTGAATTATACAGTGCTTGAAGAAAGCATGGCGACTAAGTCAACAAGCAATGTTGAGATAGAATTACCTTTATCTGGAACATATACACATCGATACATAAAAGTAGAGTATACAGATTATGATCCTACAAATGGTAGCAATCTTTGTGTGGCTGAGTTCAATGTCGGTAAAAAGTAACTGTTTAAATCAAGAACTTATGAAAAAAAAAATTGAATTATTTGATAGGTTCGTTCTACCTGTGTGTCACTTTGGTGACCGCAGGTTGTTCGGATGAAGATAAATATGCGGCTGGCTATTCGTACTATGATGACGTAGAGTTGAAAATAAACCAAGTGGACGAGAAGAATGTGCTGTCAGTCAAATTGGCTGATGAAACATATCCTCTTTCTATTGCTGTGACTCCTGAAACTTTACCGTCAAATTATGCCAATTATGTATATGAAGTAAGTGACAATAGTGTAGCCACAGTCGATTATAAAGGAGTACTTTCACTGTTAAAGCCTGGAGAGACTACTTTGACTGTAAGGCATCGTGGTAACAAGAGAATCTCTACTGATTGTACACTGAGAGTGGTGGCATCGTTGATTCGCGATGTAGTAGTGAGTCCTGAGGTGGTCATTGGGACGGAAGAACCAGTTGATCTTGCCAAGTATGTAACAGTGATGCCATGGTCGGCAGATGCTCGTGCGCTAAGTTATAGTGTGAAGCCTGAATATGAGGGTGTCGTGGAATTGCTGGAAGGAAGCATTGTGCAGGGTTTGACTATCGGTGAAGCAATTGTTGAAGTACGTTCTACTGATGGAATGGACGTGGCAAAAGAACTGAGGTTAGTGGTCAAAGGTAGTACCCCTATTGAGCAAATAAAGTTGAATGAAGAGGCGGATAAAATCAATGGGCAGAATTTGCTTGTTGGTCAGGAGTTCGATTTGACAACCTGCCTGACTATCTTGCCAGAAAATGCAGCGGATAAGCGAATGAAATATGAGGTTGTCTCCGGAACTGATTGTGTCTCTATTTCAGAGGAAGGAATACTAACGACCACTGCTGGAGGCGAGGTGACAGTTCAGATATCTCCGCTTGATGAAGAACTGAATACAGGGGTTGTTCCTTGTATGCTTACGTTCACGGTGAAATCATGGAACGAACGTGAGAATTGGACGGTTTCCACTTCCATCACTTACACTAAGGGAGGCCTGAATTATGTGCCAGATAAAGAAACAGGAAAACCAGAGGATATCTTTGATGACAAATTTGATACTTACTTGTCATTGGCGAAACCTGGCAAGTCCTATGACGGTTATGTAGCTGACGCTATAGACGTTCCTCTTTATTTTCTCGTTGATATGGGAATGCCTCAAAGTTTCAACTATTTCACTTGGGGGCATCGCAGCTCTAATACTAACTCTTATTTGAGGGTATGGGGAGTCACGTTGTTTGGGAGTAATGATGGCGTGTCTTTTGATGAAATAGCAACGAATGTCAAGATCGATTATACTAAAAATGATGAACTGATGGAATTTGCCATTCCAAAATCTATTTATCGATACATTAAGGTTCAGTATGTTGATTGGAGTGATTTAAATGGTAATGCGTTAGGAAGTACCATACAGGTGGCAGAATTCAATGTCGGTATGAAATAACTTGTTGTAAAAACGATTGTCTGTTTTAAAAATGAGGCTGCCTCAATGTAGTAATGAGGTAGCCTCATTTGTCAAATAATGAATATGTAATTTGATGATAAAAAGCATGAAAAAAAGGTTTGTGAATGTAGGTAGGAAGACATTTTTGTTTGCATTAGGTTTGTCTGTGACGTTTCGGCTTTTGTCGATGCAGGTCATTGTCGATACTGGTAGAAATGGTAGAGAAGTGTCGGCACAGACATCGCAGATTGCGAGTATCAGAAGAATAAACCCCACCACCGTTGAAATACTATTCCCCAATAGCCAGCGTATGACACTGGACTTCTACGGAGAAAATATCTTCCGTGTATTTCAGGACAACTCAGGAAGCGTGATCCGGGATCCTCAAGCAAAGCCGGCGGCGCAGATATTAGTCGACAATCCCAGAAAGGCGGTTTCAAAGCTGGATTTGGAAGAGAATACAGATTTTGTTTTCCTCACTACCGGAAAGATAAAAGTCCGGCTGGATAAAAAGACATCCTTGCTTAAGGTAACTAATCTGGCAACCAATACTGTTGTAGTGGAAGAACTGGAAGCGCCTCTTTTTGAGAAAGGGAAAGTAACCCTGACATTGAAAGAGAATCCGCAGGAATACTTCTACGGTGGCGGTGTTCAGAACGGTCGGTTCTCCCATAAGGGTAAGGTGATTTCTATCGAGAACCAGAACAGTTGGACAGACGGGGGAGTCGCCTCTCCTACCCCTTACTACTGGTCTACCAACGGCTACGGTATGATGTGGTATACCTTCAAAAAAGGGAAGTACGACTTCGGAGCATCCGAAGAGGGAAAGGTGAAATTGTCTCACGAATCAGACTATCTGGATGTGTTCTACATGATTAATGACGGTGCGGTAGCTCTGTTGAATGACTTCTACCAACTGACAGGAAATCCCGTGTTGTTACCTAAATTCGGTTTCTATCAGGGACATCTGAACGCTTATAACCGTGACTATTGGACAGAAAACGAGAAAGGCATTCTGTTTGAAGACGGAAAGCGATATAAAGAGAGCCAGAAGGACAACGGCGGAATCAAAGAATCGTTGAACGGCGAGAAGAACAATTATCAGTTCTCTGCACGTGCGGTAATCGACCGTTATAAGAACCATGACATGCCGTTGGGCTGGCTGCTTCCGAACGACGGCTATGGAGCCGGCTACGGACAGACGGAAACATTGGACGGTAATATACAAAATCTGAAAAGTCTGGGTGACTATGCTCGTCAGAACGGAGTGGAAATCGGCCTGTGGACACAGTCTGACCTGCACCCTAAGGAAGGAGTGAGCGCTTTGCTGCAGAGAGATATTGTGAAAGAAGTAAGGGATGCCGGAGTACGCGTGTTGAAAACGGATGTAGCCTGGGTCGGTGCCGGCTATTCTTTCGGATTGAACGGAGTAGCCGACGTTGGACATATAATGCCTTACTACGGAAGTGACGCCAGACCGTTTATCATCTCCCTTGACGGCTGGGCGGGCACACAGCGCTATGCGGGCATCTGGTCGGGTGACCAGACGGGAGGCGTATGGGAATATATCCGTTTCCACATCCCGACCTATATCGGCTCGGGACTGTCCGGTCAGCCGAATATCACTTCTGACATGGACGGTATTTTCGGTGGCAGGAATGTGCAGGTGAATACCCGTGATTTCCAATGGAAAACGTTTACTCCAATGGAACTGAACATGGACGGTTGGGGAGCGAATGAGAAATATCCGCACGCCTTGGGAGAACCGGCAACCTCCATTAACCGCTGGTATCTGAAACTGAAGTCGGAACTGATGCCTTATGCTTACAGTATCGCTAAGGAAGCCGTAGACGGTATGCCGATGATAAGAGCGATGTTTCTGGAATACCCGAATGCCTATACTCAGGGTACGGCTACACAGTACCAATATCTGTACGGGCCTTATTTTCTGGTTGCTCCTATCTATCAGGCAACCAAAGCTGACGAGCAGGGAAATGATATCCGTAACGGCATTTACTTGCCCGAAGGTGTATGGATTGATTATTTTACGGGCGAAAAATACGACGGGAACCGCATACTCAACAATTTTGCAGCTCCTCTCTGGAAGCTTCCCGTATTCGTGAAGAACGGAGCGATTATTCCGCTGACGAATCCTAATAATAATGTAAATGAGATTGATAAAGGAATCCGTATCTATGAGCTTTACCCGTACGGCAAGAGTTCTTTTACCGAATATGACGACGACGGTGTATCCGAAGAATACAAACGGGGTAAAGGAGTAACAACCAATATTGAGTCCGAGGTTGGCAGCAAGAATGACGTTACTGTGACCATTCATCCGGCAAAGGGTGATTTTACGGGCTTTGTGAAAGAAAAGGTTACAGAGTTCAGAATCAATGTCACTTCTCTGCCGAAAAAAGTGACGGCACAAGTGGGAAAGAAAAAAGTGAAACTGACAAAGGCCGCTTCGAAAGATGAATTTGCAAAGGGTGAAAACGTCTTCTTCTACGATGAGGCTCCCGATCTGAATCGGTTTGCGACTAAGGGAAGCGAGTTTGAAAAGACCGTTATCACCAAGAACCCGCAACTTTTGGTGAAATTGGGTGCCACCGATATTACGGCCAATACTACGACATTGCGCATTGAGGGATTCCGTTTTGTTCCCGAAGACCGCTATCGGATCACTTCCGGAACTCTGGCAGCTCCTGTTGCCCGGGTTACTGCCGACAATACGGAAGCCTATACCTTGAAACCGACATGGGATAAAGTGGCCAATGCCGATTTCTATGAGATTGACTTTATGAATATGCTATATACTACGATAAAGGATACGGAACTACTGTTTGGAGACCTGACTCCCGAAACGCCCTACTCATTTAAAATACGTGCTGTCAATAAAGACGGAGCTTCCGCCTGGACAGAGTTCGGTGCTGCGACCAAGTCCGATCCGCTTGAATTTGCTATCCGTGGTATCAGGGGCGAATGTACGGCCGCTTCGCAAGGAAGAGTAGGCGTGAAACGTCTGTTCGACTTTGTAGAGTCCGGAGATATCTGGCACTCGAAATACGGGGAAAAAGCCGTTCCGTTCGAACTGGTTATGGACCTGGTGACTGTCAACCAACTGGATAAATTCCACTACCTGCCACGTACAAACGCCGGTAACGGAACATTGCTGAAAGGAACCGTTTCTTATAGTATGAACAAAGAACAGTGGACGGAAGCCGGAACATTTGAATGGCAGCGTGACGATGAGGTGAAGGTATTCAATTTCACCCAACATCCTACTGCCCGCTATATCAAACTATCCGTTACAGAAGCAGTCGGCAACTACGGCTCCGGTAAGGAAATCTATGTATTCAAGGTGCCCGGAACGGAAAGCTATCTTCAAGGAGACATTAACGTCGACGGTAAGATTGACGGCAATGACCTGACATCTTATACCAATTATACAGGACTGAGAAAGGGCGATTCCGATTTTGAAGGATACATCAGCAATGGTGATATCAATAAGAACGGTCTGATTGACGCTTATGATATTTCGGTGGTCGCCACGCAGCTTGAAGGCGGTGTTGATAACCGTGGTACGGAAAAGGTGGACGGTACGATTGAGATAAGCACCTCGAAACAAGTATATGACAAAGATGAGATTATTGAAATTCAGGTAAAAGGTGTTGATCTGCGTGCAGTCAACGCATTCAGTTTTGCTTTACCTTACAATCAACAGGATTATGAGTTTGTCGGCGTGGAGTTGCAACACATGAATGCAATGGAGAATCTGACTTACGACCGTCTCCATTCCAATGGTTCAAAAGCCTTGTATCCTACCTTTGTCAATGTAGGAAATAAGAAGACGCTTGAAGGAACCGTTGACTTATTTCTTTTGAAGTTTAAGGCAAAACGTCAAGTGAAATTCGGGTTGAAGATCATTGACGGCTTGTTAGTAGATAAGAGATTGAATACTCGTAGATCGGGTGTTCAGTAATTGGGTTAGTTAGTAGAGTTGTTCAAAAAGCTGCTTTTTTCTTTCTTTATGGAAGATAAGAGCAGCTTAAACGGAAAATATGACTCTATTAAGTCCATAAAGCCCGGTATCTTTGTCTTAAACAAAATTATAGTATTATGAAGAAATTACTTTTAACCCTTGCCCTATGCATGGGCTATTTGTGTACTACAGTTGCGCAGACATTTGTTAAAACAGAAGTGAAGCAGTCGATGCGGCGGGTGGCCGACTGGCAGATTGCTCATTACAACAAGGCTATTTACGTTGATCTCAATTGGGTAAATGCCACTTTCTATCTGGGACTTGTCC
>ENA-OPCI01000851-OPCI01000851.1-human-gut-metagenome-genome-assembly--contig:-NODE-851-length-19448-cov-3.134791_pt1 | contig 19448 bp, 17 predicted proteins | sample MGYA00241564_ERZ501479 | MGnify/ENA primary metagenome ERZ501479 (study PRJEB25962, sample SAMEA2042630) | human gut metagenome | biome: human gut; feature: human-associated habitat; material: faeces...
TTTGTATTACCTCCAAAATTATAAAGTAAAATGCGGAAAGTCTTTATTTTGTTCATTATATCAAACAAATGTAAATAATACAATGCCGAATTATATATTTTCAAAAAAACATTTTACAATAAAAAACACCCGAAAATCTTCGGGTGCGAGAAGCTGATAGCGGGACTCGAACCCGCGACCTATTGATTACGAATCAATTGCTCTACCAACTGAGCCATATCAGCGTGACTGAATGATATTATAGTATACTTTTATAAAAAAATCAAGTTTTTCCTAAAATTTCTATCCGACAAAAATTTTATTACTGTTTTTATTACTATATTTATGAAATGATAAAAAAAACGAACCGATTTCCAAAGGAGTTCGATTCGTTTTTGTTTTCTTTTTTTAATTACATTTTTTCGGGTTCGGGATAATCCACGCCAAAGGTATCTACGGTTACCTTCACCATAACCTGATCCTCCAGAGGCTTGTCCTGTCTGTTTGTTTTTGTTTCGGCAATACGGTTTACTACATCCATCCCTTCAATCACCTTACCGAATGCAGCATACTGCCCATCCAGATGTGGAGAGGTTTCATGCATGATAAAGAACTGAGAGCCTGCGCTGTGAGGGTGCATTGCTCTTGCCATAGAAAGAACACCCTCTGTGTGTCTTAAATCATTTGCAAAACCATTCTGTGAGAACTCGCCTTTGATCGTGTATCCCGGACCGCCCATGCCTGTTCCATCCGGGCATCCGCCCTGGATCATGAATCCACGAATCACTCTGTGGAAGATGAGTCCGTCATAGAATCCGTTCTGAACCAGTGAAATAAAGTTGTTCACTGTGTTCGGAGCAATTTCCGGATATAATTCTGCTTTCATAATGTCACCGTTTTCCATTTCAAATGTTACGATTGGGTTTGCCATATTGTATACCTCTTTCTTCTATATTTTTATTTTAATTTTTCTCAGATTGTTGGAAATTACCCGAAAAGCGAATCTAAATTTGCAGTCATTCTGTTCCCGGTAATTTTCGAAAATCCTGAGTAATATTGTAGCGTAGGTTAGGTGTATCGTCAATATTTCCTGGTACTGATATATTCTATTGTTACTTTTTATTCTATATCCGAAAGCCGGATGGTCAAACACGTTGCCTAATTAATTGTAGTGTGGTGTAAGGCGTATGAGTCCTCCTTTTTCTTCGCAGCCGGTGTTCCAGAAGTCTTCAAGTTCGAAGGTGTCGCTTTCCCCATAAGTTGCTGTTTTGATGTACATTTTTTCATCTTTTTCTTCGTATCCGGTGAGCAGGAACCAATGCCAGATATAGTCTTTGTAGGCTTCGTTCTGATGGCGCAAAAGCAGGTACGGTACAGGAATGTCCTGATCTAGTTGTTCTTTAATAAATATAGCTGCTTCCTGCCATGTATGATCACCACAGAATTCTTCCATCCTGATGTAAATATCAGTGTGTTTCGCTTCATTCACATCTTGAATATATCGTCCAAGACCATCCACGAACCAGCTAAGCTTCCGCACACCGCCAGCACGTGGTTTGAGGTAAGGTTTCATGATCTGGCTGAATGCCTTATAATCTTCTTTTGTAAGGCATTCTATATCGAATGGATAAAGCGGCTTCATCTTTTCATTCTGAAGTCCGAAATAAATGCAACTGTCGCATGCGGTCGCTGCAGCACAGCCACCCATATGCATAACCAGATTCGTGAACCAGTCCTGATTGCCTCCGTAGCACCCTTCTATTGTAAAATAATCCAGTTCTTTTTTCATATTCAGTCACTTCCTAACCAAATTTCTATATATTTTCACTTGATTTCAAAAATGCAAATGCAAAAATTATTTCTTGTATATTATATCCAACTCTGTTACTTCCTACAAGAGCGAGTCTTACAATGTCATCCCTGCCAAAACGCGCAAGAGCAATTCCTTTAACTTCGGATTGACTTCATTTTTCCAGAATGCTATTATTTTTCTAAGATGCCTGGAAAATGATTACCAAACGAATCTTAGCAATACGGTTAAACTACACATTTTCCACCCGGAAATGAACGAACATGGGCAAGGCAAATAATAAGAAAGAAGGAATCACTATGAAATTAGGGTTTATCGGCACTGGAAATATGGCGTCTGCTATTATGGGCGGTATTATAAAGAATCAGATCATCCCTGCAAATGATATTATCGGAGCAGATGTCATGGAAGCTGGACGCGAGCGTGTAAAAGAGCAGTTCAAAATTCAGGTAACTGCTGACAACCATGAAGTTATCAATAGTTCTGATATTGTCATTTTATCTGTAAAGCCGCAGTTCTATGCAGAAGTAATTGCCGAAATCAAAGATGATGTTCGTGAAGATCAGATCATTATCACAATCGCACCAGGCAAAACTTTGGCGTGGTTAAAGGAACAGTTTGGTAAAAATGTAAAAATTGTCCGTACAATGCCAAATACTCCGGCGCTTGTGGGAGCAGGTATGACTGCCGCATGCCCGAATGAATATATGACAAAAGAAGAGATTGCTTATGTCCTCACACTTCTGGAGAGTTTCGGACGCGTTGAGATCATTCCAGAGCGCCTGATGGACACCGTCGTTTCTGTTAGCGGAAGCTCCCCGGCTTATGTATTTATGTTTATCGAAGCTATGGCTGATGCAGCCGTTTCCGGTGGTATGCCAAGAGCTCAGGCTTACCAGTTCGCTGCCCAGGCAGTTCTTGGAAGTGCGAAAATGGTTCTGGAAACCGGAAAGCATCCAGGTGAGTTAAAAGATATGGTATGTTCCCCAGCAGGAACAACTATTGAAGCTGTCCGTGTCCTGGAAGAAAAAGGCTTCCGCAGCTCCGTAATCGAAGCCATGAAAACTTGTGAAGAAATTTCCAAGAGCATGTAAAAAATTTTTTATTTTGCAAAAATGTCTTGATATTATCATAATTTTGCAATATAATTTAATCAAATTTTTATTGTATTATTAATTTTACCCAACCCAAATTTTAAGTGTGAACAGCACTTAATCAAACATTGTGGTCGCCCGGTTCCTCAATTAACTTGGCAACAACAAAAAGGAGACGCTTCAGATTCTATTATAAATCTGAAGCGTCTCCTTTTTACACAGCTATATCAGATGTGAGATGACTCATCTATCCCAAAATTCTTATCTACCAGATAACTGTACTCGCGAAATGCTTCTTCCTGCTCAAATCCTTCGCGCAGAGATTCCCGCAATCCTTTGTAATACCAGCCAATCATGTTCTTTTCTTTCATTCGGAAACGATTCCACAACTCTTCTCCCATGACCGGATAATCCCTGTCGATATCACGGATATTAGAAAGCTTGTCTGCCAGACCAATCATACGCACCTCATACGGTGCATATTTTAAATGCTCAATCGTATGACTCTTGCGCTCAAACCATGTTTTTGACTTGTCTTCACTCTCCTGAGCCACCAGCGCTGCCACACGCTCAGAAAACTCCCGCGCCAGTACTTCCCGTGTAATTCCCTGGCAATCCTCGATTGTATCATGCAAAAGCGCTGCACTGATAATCTCCTCATCAAAAGTCAGTGTTGCGACAATCTCACCCACCTCCAATGGATGAACAATATACGGTCTTTTCGTCCCTTTTCGGAACTGCCCCTCGTGTGCCTTTGTAGCAAATGCAATCGCACGGGCGACCATCTGCCCTTTCTTTTCTAATTCGTTCAAAATTTTATCCCCATATTCGCTGCCAGTCAACTGTCTTATTGATAAGTCCTATATTACAAGCGTGCTTATCAACTATTATTTAAATAATAGCATCTCGTTCTTCAAATATCAATCATTCCAGTATATAATAAATATAAATATGTATTTATAAGATGATGTTGTGGATTTTTGCCTCAACTGTAATGCATAAAAACATTTTTCCTGGAGGTCATTATGTCTGAATATACACAAAAATATGCATTTGTTACCGGCTCTTCCCGTGGCATCGGACGTGCAATCGCCCTTCGACTCGCGGCTGAGGGCTATCATATCTTCCTGAACTGTTCCCGCTCTTTTGACGCACTGGAAGAAACCAGACAAGAAATTGAAAAGATTGGCACATGTACACTGGTGCCAGGTGACATTGGAAATCCTGATACTGTGCGGAAAATCTTCCATACGATTGCCAAGACCTGTGACCATCTGGATGTACTAGTAAACAATGCCGGGATTTCCCACATCGGGCTTCTCATGGATATGACTGATGAAGACTGGGACAAGGTGCTTTCCAGTAACCTCTCCTCCGTCTTCTACTGCTGCCGCGCTGCCATTCCTCCTATGCTGTCACACGGAAGCGGAAGGATCATCAACATTTCCTCCATGTGGGGCGTAAACGGTGCATCCTGTGAAGCGGCTTACTCTGCTTCCAAAGCCGGTGTCGGCGGGCTCACCCAGGCACTTGCCAAAGAACTGGCAAGAAGTAAAATTCCAGTCAATGCTCTTGCATGTGGTGTCATCGATACCGAAATGAATAAACAATTAGACGAAGCAGAACGGGCAGAACTTGCGGAAGATATCCCTGCCGGACGCTTCGCCACCCCTGAAGAAGTTGCTGAAATGGTGTGGAAACTAATCTGCGCGCCAGAATATCTCACCGGACAGATCATCACATTTGACGGGGGATACTTATAAAGAAAAAAGATGCACGACTGCAGAATCTTTTTCTGCGATCATGCATCTTTTTATTGATAAATTCTTATTTATGGTCTCTGCCCCATTCCACCTTCCAGTGTCAGTGTCTCACCACTCATATATTTGAAGTCAGGAGATGCAAGCTGTACACACACTCTTCCGATTTCTTTCTCTGCGTCTGCATAGTGACCTGCCGGCGGCATCTTTACATTTGCCTTAAATGCGTCCGGATAAGCCTGCTCGAATTTCTCAAGCTGTGCAGTCCATGCAAGTGGGCATACGATGTTGACATTGATTCCGTCCGGTCCCCACTCAGTTGCTGCAACTCTTGTAAGTCCACGGATTCCTTCTTTTGCTGCCGCATATGCACACTGACCATAATTACCGAAAAGTCCCGCACCGGAAGCAAAGTTGATGACGCTTCCTTTTGTCTCTTTCAAGTATGGGTAGCATGCCTGCATATAATAAAATACTGCATACAATCCTGAATACATTGCCAGATCGAACTGTTCCTGCGTATGATCTGCCAGTGTAACTCCGGATGCAGAAGCCTGTGCATTGTTGATCAGCACATCGATTCGCCCAAATGTATCGATTGCCTGTTTCACAACATTTTCAACAACTGCTTTATTGTCTGCGCCTGCAGATACGTCTGCCTGTACCGGAAGTACTTTTATTCCGTACAGTCTCTCTAATTCTTCTTTTGCATCTGTCAGTTTCTGCACATTACGTCCTGTAATAACAAGATTTGCCCCCTCTTTTGCATATGCAGTTGCGATTCCATATCCGATAGATCCACATCTGCCATCACTTAACACCGCGCGCCCCGCTCCTGTGATGATCGCTGTCTTACCTGTTAAAAATCCCATATTTCCTTCTCCTTTCAGTAAGCCTTTTCTTGTATAACGTACCATATCACATTTTTACACTCAATTCAATGTTATTTTACTATTTTTCACAATTTTCTATAAATAATACGATTGATAGTTAAAAAACAAACTTTTTTTCATCAAATTGAGTTAATATTATATCAAATATAGATAATTTAACATTTCCTGCTATGTAACTAAAAAAGGTCCACCGGACCTTTTTGTCGTATGCTTGGCAACGAAAAAGGCGCCATACAGCCAATGTCATGAAGTTAACATTAGCCATATAGCGACCTTATACTTACATTTCTTATTATTTACACTTCTATTCTTACATATCTTTTTCTTCGTATTTTTTATATTCATCAAACTGCGCAAGAATTGTCTCGTCCGGTGCTTTTGTAACCATACTGACGATTACGATAAAGCACAGGCTGATAACAAATCCGACTAACAAAGAATAAATACCTGTTGCATTTCCGATTGTCTGTCCATTTACAATTGGAAGATAATCCCAGATCAGCACAGTCGCTGCTCCGGACACCAGTCCTGCCACAGCTCCCGGTAGATTCGTTCTGCGCCAGAAGAGGCTCATAACGACAATCGGACCAAATGCTGCTCCAAGTCCTGCCCATGCATCAGATACCAGGTCCATGATAGAACTGTTCGGATCCCATGCGATGAAAAATGCTAATACAGCTACGCCAAATGTTGTCAGACGTGCTACATTTAATACCTTCTTATCAGAAGCTTCCGGATTCAGAATGTTCTGGTAAATGTCTTTAGATACGGAAGAAGAACATACCAGAAGCTGTGAATCTGCAGTTGACATTACAGCTGCCAGAATTCCACAGATAAATAATCCTGCAATAAATGGAATCGGAATCTTTTCAATGAAAACCTTCTGGATCATCTCAATAAATACTGACTCTGCTGATGGTGCCCCCTCTGTTACTCCGAGAATCTCCGGATAGAGAAAAGCACGTCCGAGCAGTCCGATCGCAATCGTAAATCCAAGGGAAAGTACAACCCACACAATTGCAATTGCCGAAGATTTCTTCAGTTCTTTCTCACTGCGGATTGCCATAAAACGAATCAGGATATGTGGCATACCACAATATCCAAGTCCCCATGCCATATTAGAAATAATCTCTACCGCTGTGATCGGATGATCTCCATTATATGTAAAGCTTAAGTAATTGTCCGGATTCACTCCTGTATTTGCAAGCATGTTATGAAAATCACCACCTACAAATCCCCATGCCAGCACCGGTACTGCAAGAATTGCAATCAACATCAGTAATCCCTGGAAGAAATCTGTAGAACACACTGCAAGAAATCCTCCCATAAATGTGTAGATCAGAATAACTGCTGCACCCAGAAATAAAGCTATATGGTAATCCAATCCAAATACAGTGTTAAAAAGCTTACCTCCGCTTGCCAGCGCGGAAGCTGTATATACCAGAAAGAAAATGACGATAATAACTGAAGAAATACCAAGTAAAATCTTCTTTTCATCGTGATAACGGTTTCCGAAAAATTCCGGAAGCGTCATAGAATTCCCCGCTACAATTGTATATGCACGAAGTGGTCTTGCGATAATAAGCCAGTTAGCAATCGTTCCAAGTCCAAGTCCTACGGCGATCCATGCCTGCCCGGTTCCAAGTGCATATACAGAGCCCGGAAGTCCCATCAGCAGCCAGCCGCTCATGTCAGATGCCTGTGCAGACATCGCAGCTACCGGAGCGGAAAGTCCTCGTCCTCCGAGGAAGAAATCGTCTGCCCCCTTCGTCTGTCTCATGCTCCAGATCCCAATTCCGATCATTCCCAAAAGATAGACGCCAAATGCAATTAATATAGATACTGTTGTTGTCATGTTCTCTCTCCTTTTCTATAATCAAAGAACGCTCTCACTTTTGAGAGCATTGTATTAATTATACTAAAAAATGAATATTTGTCAATATATGCTTTCTTGCCCGTTAACGTCACCTGGTAACATTATTCATCTGTTTCATCCGTTATACATGAAACATCAGGTCTTAGTGCTTTGTCTATTTTGCATAATCTTTTTCTCTGTTTTTTATATTTTTTGGTTAATCATAATATTGCGCAGGTGCTATACTACAGTTGTAACAAATAGAACTCATAAAATTATTCAGACTTGGAGGAAAAGATAAATGAATACTTTAAAAGCTGAAAAAAGAACACTTGCCGTAAAGGCAAAAAAATTAAGAAGAGAGGGCTATGTTACCGGTAACGTATTCGGCAAAGAGATGAAAGAGTCCATTCCAGTAAAAATGGATGCTGCCGCAGTTGACCGCCTGCTTAAGACGAGCAATAAAGGAAGCCAGATCATGTTGGATATTGACGGCGAATCCCACAATGTATTGATCAAAGAGGTTGATTATAACCCATTAAAAAGCAGAGTAGATGAGATGGATTTCCAGGCTCTTGTTAAAGATGAAGTTGTACATTCTGTTGCAGAGATTGTTCTTGTAAACCATGACAAACTTGCATCTGGTGTATTGCAGCAACAGTTAGAGGAAGTTTCTTATAAAGCACTTCCATCTGCACTTGTTGACAAAGTTGAGATTGATGTAGCAGAACTCCATATCGGCGATACGATTAAAGTAAAAGATCTGTCACTTGCACAGGATAAAGATGTCCACTTGGTTACAGATCCTGAGACAACTGTTGTTACTGTAACTGAATCACATATTGCAATTGCTGATGACGAAGACAGTGAAGAGACTGAGTAATCCCAGTATCGGATCATTTTCAAATTGAACATTTTGTATCTGAACAGATATCATAATTGAAATTTGTCAGACACTCATAAAAAATGAAGGCTCCTTAAGTGGGAGGCTTCATTTTTTATAAAGAGGACATAGCATTTTAAATAAACACTATGTCCTCAATTAACCTTCTTATTCTATTATTCTTATTCCACTGTTACACTCTTTGCAAGGTTTCTCGGCTTATCTACGTCTAATCCCTTTGCCACGCTCACATAATATCCCATCAACTGTAATGGAATAACTGCAAGTGATGTTGCAAAATGTGGATCTGTCTTTGGAATATAAACAGTGAAGTCTGCTGTATCCTCAATATTGTAATGACCAAATGTAGTCAATCCCATAAGGTACGCTCCACGGCTCTTACATTCTACCATATTGCTGACTGTCTTCTCATAGAGATCTGGCTGTGTCAGCACTCCGATTACCAGTGTTCCATCTTCAATCAGAGAAATGGTTCCGTGTTTCAATTCTCCTGCTGCATATGCCTCAGAATGGATATAACTGATTTCTTTCATCTTCAGGCTGCCTTCCAGACTGATTGCATAATCAATTCCTCTTCCTACGAAAAATGCGTCTTTTGCATTAGCCTGCTTTGCTGCGAACCACTGGATTCTCTCTTTATCTGCAATAATCTTACTGATCTTATCCGGAATTGTCTGCAGCTCTTCAATATATCCTGTATACTGTTCTTCCGTAATCTGTCCACGAACCTTTGCAAACTGAATTGCAAGTGCATAAGTTGCGATCAGCTGTGTGCTGTAAGCTTTTGTTGTAGCTACAGAAATCTCCGGTCCTGCCAGTGTATAGAATACGTTGTCTGCTTCTCTTGCGATAGAAGATCCGATCACATTTACAATACCAAGTGTCTTAATTCCCATCTCCTTAGATTCGCGGAGTGCTGCAAGGCTGTCTGCAGTCTCTCCGGACTGGCTGATGATAACGACCAGACCTTTTGGATCTAAGATTGGATTACGATAACGGAATTCGCTTGCCAGTTCCACACGTACCGGAATTCTTGCCAGGTCTTCGATGACATACTGTGCTGCCATACCTACATGATAAGCAGATCCGCATGCTACGATATAAATCTGGCTGATCTCTTTCATCTCCTCTTCGGATAATCCTACTTCCGATAAATCAATCGCTCCATTTTTCAGGACAGAATTCAAAGTGTCAGAAACTGCTTTTGGCTGCTCATGGATCTCTTTCATCATGAAATGCTCAAATCCAGCCTTTTCAGCTGCTTCTGCATCCCACTCGACCGTCTTCAACTCTTTCTGAATCTCGTCTCCGTCCAGATTATAAAATGTAATCTCTCCTTTTCTTACGCGGGCCATCTCAAGATTTCCGATGTAATACACATTTCTTGTATATTTCAGAATAGCCGGAACATCAGATGCGATGTAAGAATTCTCACCATCTACACCAAGTATCATCGGGCTGTCTTTTCTTGCCACATAAATCTCTCCTGGATAATCCTTAAACATCATTGCCAGTGCATAAGAACCACGAATACGGATCAATGCATGATTGATTGCATCAACCGGTGTACCAAGATATTTCTTATAATAATAGTCAACTAATTTTACAGCAACTTCTGTATCTGTTGCTGAGTAAAAAGAATAACCTTTACGGATCAGCTTATCTTTCAGTTCCTGATAGTTCTCTATAATACCATTGTGAACTGCTACAACATTGCCATCATCACTGACGTGCGGATGTGCATTTGTCTCAGATGGCTCTCCATGAGTCGCCCATCTTGTATGTCCGATACCACATGTTCCAGGTACGGATTCTCCGCCATTCGTCTTCTCAGACAGAACTTTCAGACGGCCTTTTGCTTTAATTACTTCTGTCTCTTTCTCCCCATCTCTTACTGCGATTCCTGCCGAATCATATCCTCGGTACTCCAGCTTAGAAAGACCATCCAACAGAATTGGTGCTGCCTGCATATCACCTGTAAATCCTACAATCCCACACATACTATAACTCCTTTCACTGTGTCTCTTGTATATGTACACTTCAAGACTCCCTTGTGAGCCCCGATACGAAATCCGGTATCTAAAAAAGCTTTTTTGCGACCAGATTCCTCTTATTTGTCATTATATAGTCAATTCTACAATCCGTGTAAGTATACCATAGAAGCTTCGCTGGCGCAAGAGATGAAGCTGATTCAAACTATCTTTGTAATTGAGACTCAATTGTAATTGAATTTGCTTTGCCAGAGTGTATATAATATGATGACTGTCGATGAAATCGAGACATTTTTATATTAACATCTCCTGCTCGATTTCCATCTTATTTTCCAATATACACTGTTTCAGTACTTCTAATTTACCGGCATTCAAAGCTTCTAACTTTTTCTGCTTTTTGCTGCATAGCTTAATTCCTTTTTCCTTTTCCAACGCTGCCTTATAAGAGGGAACGTCCATCTTCCATGGAATCAGATTTGGAAAAATATTCTTTTCATTATACAAAAAAATCTGTATTCCACCGTAATCCATATCTCCCCAATGATAACACTGGATTTCTTCCGGTGCTGTCTTCATTAACATTTGCAAAAAGCGAACTTCCTTTGGCGAAAAGTAGCCATGACAAAAGATATATAAAACTTTTGGATCATATTCCATGCTTTCATAATTCGCTTTATTCTCAATCACAATGATTTTTTCAACACTATTTCGTAAGTTTGGTACGGCATGCTCTAATGTCTGTGCATTAAGTACCGTTCCATAATAATTCAAGGAAGTGTCGATTTTCTTCTCTATCGCTGTGCCGTTTCGATCTGTCATGCAATACTCCACGGCACCTTTCCATTCTAATGTCTGAGAATAACTTAATATTCCATGTGCTGCCAGTATCTCATCATCTGACATGCCTTCTTCATATTGCGGAGAGTATTTCAAAGCTTCGATAACTGCACCTTGATAAATGCGTTCGAAAACTTTAGATGGCGTGATATCATTTTTCTTTTCAAATACTTTGGAGCTGAACACGCGCTTCCATTCCGGTTCTTTCAGATCAGCTAACGCTTTCAGACACTTAAGGAATTCTTCGTCCTCCGCTTTGGATAACTCTTTCGTATTCCCTTTATTCAACTGTTCCAGCACATGATTACAATAAGCGAACAGACAGCTTCCGGATACATCCTCCTGCAGTTTGCACACTCTTGTTATTGCCTGTAACTGGCGTTCTCTAGGATCAATGACCCCAATTAAGTCACATAATCCAGGAATTACTTCTACCCGATAATCAATCCTCGTAATATCCGTATTCATTTCTCTCCAGTCAAAATGCAGATATTCTTCTCCGCCTAATGCTGGAATTCTTTCTAAAACTTTTGCCTGTCTGACCAGTTCATCTCTGCCACCCACTATTTTCAAAAGATCCCCATCCACCTTTGGGTGCTTCATTCCTAAGAGATTTCCTATGCGATAGTCCTTTGTATTTGTCTTATCGATTAGCCATTTTGCCAACGGCAGATTCTTTTCATTATATTCCATATTTTATTCTTCGCTTTTCATCATAACCTTACATTTCTTTTTATACACAACTCATTTTGCTCCGACATTTCTGGCTACCAATTTTATTGTACCATTTTATCAACCGCTTCTTCTATTTCTATTGTCTTTTCAATATACAAAAAGAGACCGAATTTTTTCAAGTTCTGCCTCTTTTCTCTTGCTCTACTCTTATTTTATCCCTGCACTCAATCTCTAATCTCTCTTAAAGATATCTCGTGTGTATACTTTTTCTTTTACATCGTCCAGACTACTATCATATCTGTTGGCGACAATTGCCTGGCTTTGTTTCTTAAATTCTTCCAGATCATTGACTACTTTACTTCCGAAGAATGTTGTACCATTTTCCAGTGTTGGCTCGTAGATAATTACCGTTGCTCCTTTTGCTTTGATACGCTTCATAACTCCCTGAATAGATGACTGACGGAAGTTATCGGAATTAGATTTCATTGTAAGACGGTAAACGCCTACGACTACTTCTTTTTCTTTACTTGCATCGTAATCATCATTAGCCTCATAAGCACCTGTCATCTCTAACACATGTTCTGCAATGTAATCTTTTCTTGTTCGGTTAGATTCTACGATTGCAGTCATCATGTTCTGTGGAACATCCTCATAATTTGCCAAAAGCTGCTTTGTATCTTTCGGCAGACAATAACCACCATAGCCGAAAGACGGGTTGTTATAATGACTTCCGATTCGTGGATCCAGACATACACCATCAATAATCTGCTTCGTATCCAGCCCTTTCATCTCTGCATAAGTATCCAGCTCATTAAAGTAAGATACACGCAGTGCCAGATATGTATTGGCAAACAACTTCACGGCCTCTGCCTCAGTAAATCCCATAATCAGAGTATCAATGTCTTCTTTTATTGCACCTTCCTGTAATAATCCGGCAAATGTGTTCGCTGCTTTGACAAGTCTTGCATTCTCCACATCTGTTCCAACAATGATACGTGATGGATACAGATTATCATAGAGCGCCTTAGACTCTCTTAAGAACTCTGGGCTGAAAATGATATTATCGCAATGAAATTTTTCTCGAATACTTGCCGTATAGCCTACCGGGATTGTAGATTTGATCACCATAATCGCATCCGGATTATACTCAATAACTAATTTAATAACAGCTTCTACCGCTGATGTATCAAAGAAATTCTTTTTAGAATCGTAATTTGTCGGTGCTGCGATTACAACAAATTCTGCATCTTTATATGCTGATTTCGCATCTAATGTTGCTGTCAGATTTAAATCTTTCTCTGCCAGATATTTTTCAATATAATCATCTTGAATCGGTGACTTCTTCTGATTGATCAATTCCACTTTTTCCGGGATAATATCTACTGCCCATACCTCATTGTGCTGTGCCAATAATGTCGCAATTGATAATCCTACATATCCTGTTCCTGCTACTGCAATCTTCATGACTTTTATTTCTCCTTTTTTTCAAAAATACCTTTTATATTTTTCTCAGGTAATATGTACCTATGCCTGGTTCTTCATAATCTCCTGCACCGCATCATAGCTGGCACGGTCTCCAATATCATGTCTTTTTCCACTCATCGTCCATGCATAGACATCTGTCTGATGGCTGAGCCATGCTGCAAAACTTCCCGGTGCATCTGTACTGCAACCAGCTTTAATTGCCTCATCGATCCGTGCCACATCTTCTTCTCGATAACAATAAAATGGCGGCACTGCCAAATTCCCCTTCGGCACCTCTGGTTTTTCTTCATAAGAAATGATTTTGTCATCTGCATCTTTTACAATAATTGCTGTCTTCTGCTGCCGTTTCAAATCATTTTCCTCATGACACATCACACACGGTGCCTGCTTTTTCTGGCTAAACTGAATGAACTCACGGAACGAGAAATCCAAAAGATTATCTCCTGCAATTACAAGAAAACTCTCTCCACTTCTCCCTTTTATAGCCTCCAGCGCAACCTGGATATCCTTCACTGCCCCAAGTCTGTGCTCATTATCCGTAGAACCATCATCCACAAGAATTACCGGCTTTTTATAATTTAAAGTCTCTTTCCAACCTTCAAAATATCCAATAAATTTGTGATTACTTACAATCACATATCCCGTAATCTCTTCCTGCTCTTCCAAGTCATCTAAAAGCCAGTTCAAAATCGGCTTCTCATTCACCGGAAGCAGCGGCTTCGGAAAATTCTCTGTCAATGGGTACAATCTCGTAGCATACCCAGCTGCTAAAACAATTACTATCATAATAATACTCAACCTCTTTTTAAGAAAATCTTAAGAGGGTCTGACCCCCTATTTATAAAATTCCGCATACCACTGTGCAAATTTTCTTAAGCCTTCTCGCAGGCTTGTCTGTGGTTTAAATCCAAAGTCTTCTTCTAATGCTGTGGTATCTGCGTATGTTACCGGCACATCTCCCGGCTGCATTGGTACTAATTTTTTGTGCGCGTCAAAATCATAATCTTCCGGAAGTACGCCTGCGCTGATCAGTTCCTGTTGTAAAATGTCTACGAATTCCAGTAAGTTTTCCGGATGACTGTTTCCGATATTGTAAACTGCATAAGGTGGAATCGGTAACCCATCCTCGCCATTTTTCTTCTCCGGAGCTGCCTGCATTACGCGCTTTACTCCCTCTACAATATCATCTACATATGTAAAATCGCGCTTGCAATTTCCATAGTTAAAGATCTGTATCGTATCTCCGGCGCGAAGTTTATTTGTAAATCCGAAATATGCCATATCCGGTCTTCCCGCCGGCCCGTAAACTGTAAAGAACCGAAGCCCTGTCGACGGGATATTATATAGCTTGCTATATGCATGTGCCATCAACTCATTGGATTTCTTTGTAGCTGCATATAAAGAAACCGGGTTGTCTACTTTGTCTTCTGTCGCATATGGCACCTTTTTGTTGCTTCCATATACAGAGGAGGATGAAGCATAAACCAAATGCTCCACTCCATTAGCTCCGTCATCATAAGAATGACGGCAAGCCTCCAAAATGTTATAAAATCCGATCAGATTGGACTCAATATATACATCTGGATTTGTAATTGAGTAGCGTACCCCTGCCTGAGCTGCAAGATTTACAACAACTGCCGGCTTATCCTCTGCAAATATCTGATTGATCAACACTTTGTCTGCAATGGATCCTTTGATAAATTTCCAAGTAGAACTTTCCTGCTTTCCTACCAGTTCTTCTATCTGGTTCAGACGATACTCTTTAATAGACACATCATAGTAATCATTCATATTATCGATTCCTACAATATGTACCGGATGTACCTCCCGCAAAAGCTCCATAACAAGATTCGATCCAATAAATCCAGCAGCACCGGTTATTAAAATCACTTTATTCTCTAATGACACATTTTTAACTTTCATGATATTACCTTTCCTATACATTATGTGCATTTTTTGTCACTGTTCCATTATAGTACATATATGATATTTTTTCTATATCAAGAAGTTCCTTTTCTCTTTTTCTTAACTGTTTGACAGATTCTGTCACATATAATAAGGCAGGTGATACAACTTCCTGCCTCGCTCAATATTCTATCCTTCGCTTCTTTAATTGCGTATATATATCTGCTAAAGTCTCACTCCATCCGCGCTCTCACATACATATGCAGAATATTTTCCTTCTAACTCTGGAAATGCTTTCAAATATTCTTCTGTGACTTTCGCTTTAATGTCTTCTACCTTTTCCGGATCAACAAGAGCCATACAACATCCTTTGAATCCTGCCCCTGAGAAACGTCCACCGTAAATGCCATCTGTATTCCACATGATTTCATATAATTTCTTCAGTTCATCACAGCCACATTCATAACTGTATATAGAAGACTTTCCACTTTCAAATACAAGCTGTCCATAACCTTCCAAATCACCTTTTCGCCACAACTCGGCTCCTTTTTCTGCCCGTGCAAATTCGCTGTAGTAATGTTCCGCACGTCTGCGCCATAGCTCTGGCAAATGATCCTTATAAGCCTCGAATACTTCATACGGCACATCACGTAATCTTGTATCTGCAAATGTTCCATAATCCATGCCAGCATATCCCATCAACGCATACGCTGCCGCCTTACATTCATCCTGACGCAGGTTATATTTTGAATTCTTCAGCGAACGCTCCAGACCAGAAAAGAAAATCGCAATCTTATACGGCTTCATACTCTGACTGGTCGGGATCAACTCATAGCTGTCATCCTTCGTATCCAGATACAGAAGATGATTCTTTTTAGAAAGCACTTCACAGCTCTGGTCCAGCTTACCGCAAGACACTCCTACATACTGATTCTCCGCTGCCTTTGCAGTTAATATAAGTTCCATCGGCTCCAGATGAATATCATTCACCTTACATAATGCTGACAAAAAGCAGATAATAACTGACGCTGAAGAAGACAGTCCACCAATCGGAAGACTCCCTTCAATCACACCAGACAATCCTATCTTCAACCGATACTTTTCTCCTAACATCTTAGCTGCACCACGAAGATGATCCGCCCAATCTCCCTGCTTCTCCTCCGGCACTGCATTTACAAAAAACTGCGCACGCTTCGGAAAATTCAAAGACTGTAATTCAATGATACCATTCTGCTTCGGATGGTAAGCCATATGAATTCCCTTATCGATAGCCAGACCATTGATTTTACCATACTGGTGATCAATATGCGCTCCCAACGGACTGATTCGATAAGGACAAAACGCCACATCAAACGGCTTCTGATGATATAATCCCTCGTACACTTCCACACATTTCATTTGCATAACTTATCCTGCCTTTATTTTCTTTTTTGCATATTCTTTGCTCTAAATACAACCAAACAGACGCTAAATCTTTCGTCGTATACCCGGCAACTAAAAAACTCAGAAAATCAACAAATTCCGTCTATTTTCTGAGTCAAATTTCTACAAGTACCAATCCTATTGATTCATTATATCACAGCAAAAATAAAAAACAACCAGTCCTTAAAAACTAATCAAGGGGCAAATCAATATTTCTCATTCTTTTTGAATAAAATGGAAAATTCTCTTAAGTTTCCTCTTCTATCTCTAATAACCCTAAATCAAGCAATGAAACACACAACAAGCTCAGTATTCTATATGCCTTATTTGATTCCATTTCTTTCTCTTCAAAATCAAATATTTTCTTGTTAACTTCCCTGAAATCATCCAAATCTAATTTTAATTTTCCTATTTTTTGTAATGCTTCCCACAATTCTCTAACAGCACACATTAAACTCTCTTCGGTTATATTTTGATGGTTTATATGTCTACTATGAAGATACTGTTTAAGTTCTTTTCCCGTCTCTTTTCTCTCTTCAAAAACATGATGCTCAAAATTACTCAACGTAAAGCTTTCAATTGCCGGATAACTCAACAGCAACAGTCCTTGTCTGTCATACCCTCCATTATCTCTTGCATTCCCCAACGTACTAATCATCTTATTGATAAATAAAACATCTGTATTAGACTGGTAATCACGGTCAAACAAATAATAAATTGCCGCATTATCTACATTAAAATCATACTGTTCAAATAATGTTATATATAAATTATTCAGGAAATCATTATCTTTATCTATCGTTTTAATATTGCTTTCTTCTGTATTTATAACAAATACTTGAGACATTATATTTTCTTTTGAATTATACTTATGATAACCTTTACCTCTTAAAATGCTCTCAAATTGATAATCATAAATCTTACAAAAAATATAATACAAGATTAGTGCCTCTGTCTTATTACCTTCAACAATATATAAGACTTTGCCAATTGATTTTTCCTTATTAATCCTAACGTTCATATCGCGGGATTCCATTGAACACACCACCCAGGTACATTTTTTCTATATTCTGTGCTTCTCTTGGTTTTTCACTCGAAAATCTTTTTACCACACTTCCTCCTTTATCAAAATCAACAGAATAAATCTGATCCGGTCTCAATAAACTATTAGAAAGTAAATTGGTTGAATGTGACACAAAAATAAATTGTGATTCTCCGGCATTCTTCATAAAATATCTTACAAGCAGTTCTTCCAGACTATTGTGAAACCCACTTGAAAATTCGTCCAGTAACAACATTCCGCTATTAGATATACAATAAAAAAATGCAGGCAATAATTGTACTAGAGTTTGATTTCCCAATGATTCCATTTCATACGGGATTGGTTCGTTTATCCCATTTCGCCTAAAATATATCTGATTCTCCGGAGACTCTAAAGTCACGATATTTCCAGTTGCTTTTCTATTATACTCAATCCTTTGTTCAAAATGATATTGCTCAAAGAAATCATTAATGAGTTTTGTTCCAGACTCTTCCATATAAGATCTTAGTGATAAATCCACTCCCTTATACTGCGTAGCACTTTTTAAACACATATCCATATATACAGAATTAGACAAAAACTCAAACCATTTCTGTAATTTTACTTGTCCTCGAAATCTTGTATTAAAAAATATATCTCTCAAAAATAATAATTGTTTTGGTATATCTGTATAATTCTTTACCTCTGTCAGTATTGTATTTGCTGTACTTCCCTCCCTTGACAACAATTCAATACCATCTACAGTCAACTTTTCTCTCAAAAATACATCTACCCATTGATAAGAAATATCATAAATAATTTCAGATTTATCAATTTCAAAAACATATTTTAATTCCATTACCGGAGTATCAGAAAATAAACATATATATTCCACCCAATTCACTTCATTTTTGGCCAATAAACATTCAAGTAAAAATCGAATTGCTTTCAAAACGTTTGACTTTCCAGATGCATTTTTACCTACAAATAATGCTCCTTTTAAAAGATTACCACTTACATTTGTGTTCAATAATGTCTTATAATTGGTCTTCTCAAAATCAATCTTTACTTTATTATGAAAAGACTTAAAATTTCTAAGTTCAACACTTTTAAGCATATATTCCTTCCTCCTAGCTTAAATCACATACACATTATATTCTATTTTTAACAATCTATGCAATATTTTTTCAGAGAATATATTTTTAAATGTAATTTTTTTACGTTTTATATTTACATGTTTTCTGAGTCACGGGTTTCATTTAAAATTTCTTGGTCTAATGTTCAATACGGACCTAATGTGTGGTTTTATCCATAAGATTGCTCCTTTAAAAAACTTCTAGTTTTACAAAGGGGTTATCTCATGGTTTTAGGGCAAAAACACGGTACTAGCTATTTACCGTGTACGAGGGTTCTTCGTGAGGGTTCCTAACAAAATGGAAATGGATTGATCAGTTTATCGACTGGTCAATCCTTTTTTCTGTTCTCACACCGGTTATATCATGTAATTCTCGCTTTGTTAATTTCTGCCTCTTTATTCAATCGACGTTTTAATGAATTTTCCTTCATCATTTAATTCTGTGCATGCTTGGGAATAAGCGCACTATCTAAAGTGGCCGAATTCTCCTTTATATCTTCTACTACATTCTCAATAGAATCATGTTTCTTCTTCTGTAGCTGTATTTGATATTTCAATTGAAACAGACCCTCTTCGGATAACAACATCCGGTTTAAAAGGATTGGTAGATGAACTTGCTTGGTCAGTCATTTTGATTTCGATGAAATCTGTAGTTGTTGGAGCTGGATTCTCTTTGACAGCA
>ENA-OPCI01000871-OPCI01000871.1-human-gut-metagenome-genome-assembly--contig:-NODE-871-length-19153-cov-6.700492_pt1 | contig 19153 bp, 17 predicted proteins | sample MGYA00241564_ERZ501479 | MGnify/ENA primary metagenome ERZ501479 (study PRJEB25962, sample SAMEA2042630) | human gut metagenome | biome: human gut; feature: human-associated habitat; material: faeces...
ACTACCACCGGCGAAAATATTTCCATCGAGATCAAAGGTCGCCACGATCCTGTGATCGTCCCCCGCGCCGTTGTTGTGGTAGAATCCATGGCTGCCATCACCCTGGTAGACGCCATGTTCTCCAACATGAGTGCGCGTATGGATTATGTGAAAGACTTTTATTTATAACAGTACATTCTGTTCAAAAAAAGCGGGAAGAAATCTCCACATTCTGATTTCTTCCCGTTTTCTAATTTACATGAACAACAAGCCCAAGTCCATGCTTGCATGAGATCCTGGCGACTGCCGTAATAATTAGCAACACTCGTGAATCGTGTTCTGTCTTATTTGTGTAAGCAACGAACCGAGCCAGAGTTCGTTCATGGTTTAAATATAAAAGAAGCTCCTATCAATTCCCTTATATAGCCTTCTTTTTGCTCTGCCAGCAGCTCCTCATAAGTTCCCTCTCCCAGAAAGCGCCCCTCTTTCATCACAATAAGCCGATCCGCCACTTTTCGCATAACCGCAATATCATGCGTAATAAAAAGCAATGTCAGTCCATACTTTTCCCGCATTTTCAAAAGCAGTTCCAGTATACCATACTATGAGCCGCTGTGCATACAGATTATAGAAATTTTCCCCCGGGCGCTGTATTTATCTGCCCCGGGAAATGTGCTATACTATAAAAATAAGAAGTTTGTCTGCTTTCTGCGCCCGGCGCTGAAAGCTCTGAGAACAACGAGGTGAACCTTCATGAACATACTGGTGATCGGCTGCGATCAGGTGGGTGCGGCGCTGATCCGCGATCTGGAGCGCATCGGCCATGATATCTCGGTGGTGGAAAAGGACCCTGAGCAGCTCAAGCGTCTGGATGCCTTTGACGATTATACCTTTCACGGCACCGCCCTTGTGGGCGACCCTACCGACCCGGACACCCTGCGCCGGGGCGGCGTGGAGAACTGCGACGCCGTGGCGGCGGTGACCGAGGAGGACTCGGTGAACCTGATGGCGGCACAGCTGGCAAAGAACATCTTCCGCCGGGATAAAGTCATCTGCCGGGTATCCGACCCGCATCTGCAAATTTTATACCACAAGGCCTACGAGCTGGAGACCATCTGCCCCACCGTGCTGACTGAGCAGGCGGTGTTCCGGGCTCTTTCCAAGTAAAACAGCCTGTTTTTGCTTTACAGACCGTAGAATGAGGTAATGATATGAAAGTTTGTATTGCCGGCGGCGGCCGGGTGGGAATGTATCTTGCCCAAAGCCTGCTGTCCCACCGCCATAAGGTGACCATCATCGAGCCGCAGGAGGCGCTGTGCCGCACCCTTGCCGACACGCTGGATATCCCGGTCATCTGCGGCGACTCTCTGAGCTTTGACACCCTGCGCACCGCCGACGTGGCCAGCTGCGACGCCTTTGTGGCCGTGACCGGCTCCGACGAGGACAACCTCGTGGCCTGCCAGATCGCCAAGCAGGAGTTTGGCGTGAACCGCACCGTGGCCCGGGCCTCCAACCCCAAAAACCGGGGCCTGCTCCACACTCTGGGCGTGGACACCGTGGTCTGCGGCACCGACAACCTGAGCCACATTCTGGAGCGGGAGATCGAGACCGACACCATCCGGCAGCTGCTTTCGCTGGGCGGCGGCACTGCCAGCCTGAATGAAATTTTGCTGCCGGAGGACTTTCAGTTCGCGGGCAAGGAGATCAAGGAGATCCCCATTCCCGGCGATGCCATTCTGGTCAGCATCACCCGGGATACCGAGTTCATCATCCCTCACGGCAGCACGGTGCTGCTGCCGTGGGACCGGCTGCTCTGCCTGACACAGGACGACACCCTGCATCTGCTGATGGATGCGTGGGGTCTTTCCTCCCACAAATGAGCGAGCAGGAGCTGCTGCACACCGCGCTGGTGCTGCCGCCCCGCGCCCGCCGGGTGCTCTGCGTCTGGGCAGCTGTGCCCGGGCTGGTCTGCGCGCCTTTTGCCTTCTGGCAGAGTGTGTGGGCGGGCGCAGTCTTTTGCGTTATTTGGGCGGCGCTGGTGGCGCTTGTCCGGGCGCGCTGCTGCAGCTTTGTCGCCGCCCTGACGGCAGACAGCGTCACGGTACAGGCCGGAATAGCCATCCCTGTGCTGCACCGCATCCCGCGCCGGGCGGTCACCGGGGTGCAGCTGCTGCGCACCCCGGTGCTGTGGGCTGCAGGGTGCACTGTGCTCCTTGTGCGCAGCCCGGGGCTGCAATTGGTGCTGCCCGGCATCCCCGCCGCACAGGCCACTGCGCTGGCGGCGGTACTGATGGAGGGCAACGTATGAACCGGGAAAAGCACTTCCACCCGCTGGCGGCGTTGCATCTGCTGCGCAAGACCCTGCTGGTCTACCTTCTGCCGCTGGTACAGGTGCTTTTTGACCGCAACTGGGACGCCCTGCGCGCGGCGCTGCGGCAGGACCTTGTATTGCTCTTCTTTATCAGCGCCGTGTGCTGGGCGGTGTACTATGGCGGCCGCTGGCAGGTGGATGCCGAGGGCACGGTGCACGTCAGCTGGCGGCTGGGCGTGCGGCTGGACCGCGCCCTGCGCGCCGAGGGGTTGGCGGCGCTGGTGCTGGAGCAGCCGCTGGTCTACCGGCTGACCGGTGCCTGCCGGGTGGTGCTGTACCCTGTGGGGCAGACCAAGACCATCACTTTGTATCTTACCCGGCAGCAGGCCGAGGAGCTTGCCGATGTGCTGCTGCCGGTGACAGAGCCGCTGTGGCACGCGCCCAAGGGCGGCGAAAAGCTAGCCTTTACGGTGCTGGGTGCCAACGGCCTGTCCACTTTGATTTTATGGTGGCTGGCCATCCACCAGACCCAGAGCTACGCCCCGGACGCCCAGACCGCTGCCCTTGCGCAGCTGGGACAGCTGGCGGCGTTTGCCGCCCGCTGGCTGCCGCTGGGCACGGCGTGGCTTCTGGTGCTGGCGGGTACGCTGTTCTGCATCAGTCTGGTGCGCAGCGCTTTGCAGGCGGTGCATTATACCGTCTGGCGCACCGATACCCAGCTGGGCAGCCGGGGCGGGCTTGTACGCCGGTACGAGATGCGGCTGCGGCTCTGCCAGCTGAACTACGCCGACCTGCGCCGCCCCCCCGCCACATGGGCACTGCATTACTGCCCGGTATTTGTCTCGGCAGGGGCGTGCCGCCCGGAGCTGCCCTTGTTCGTCTGGCGGGAGGGCACCCCGCTGCTGCGGGAGCTGCTGCCCGAGATGGCGCAGCTGCCCCCGGACACCCGCGCCGACACCACCGACCGCAGCATGGTGTTCTTTTTACCGGCGGGCATCCCGCTGGCGCTCTGCCTGCTGCTGACGGCGGTATCCCGCACCACTCTGCCTGCCCTTACCCTGCCGCTGCTCATCCCCACCGGGGTATTTGCCGCCCTGCTGGGCGCTGCCGCCGTGGGCTGGCACCGAGAGGGCGTATGGCAGCAGCAGGGACAGCTGCTGCTCTGTCGGCAGCACCGGTTCCATCTGCACCAGCTGTGCGTGTTCCACCCAGACACCTGCTTTACCGCATTGCAATCTCCTTGGGCGGTGACGGTGCAGCGTGCCAACCTGACCCTTGTATTTCCCGGCAAAGAAAAGGTCACCGTGCGCAGCGTGCCGCTTGCGGCTCTTGATTTTCTGGAGATATAGAAGTATACTTGCGATGCCCCGCTGAACCTACGGTCGGCGGGGCATTTTTGTAACACAGAGCAACGGAGACTATTTTATGATAAAGACTGTATTATTTGATCTGGACGGCACCCTGCTGAACACCATCGACGACCTTGCCGATGCCGGCAACTGGGTGTGCGCACAAAACGGCTGGCCCACCTTTACGGTGGCACAGTTCAAGCTGATGGTGGGCAACGGCATCCCCAAGCTGGTGGAGCGATTCTCTCCCGCCGAAGCCCGCACCCCGGCGCAGCTGGCGGCGACGCTGGCGCAGTTCACCGTCCGGTACGATGCCCACAAGGAGGACAAGACCGCGCCCTACCCCGGCATTCCGGCACTGCTGGACGCGCTGAAGGCCGAGGGCATCCAGTGCGCGGTGTTCTCCAACAAGGCTGATGCCCTGTGCGGTGGCATCATTGCCCACTACTTTGGCACCGGCCGCTTTGACGCCGTGCGGGGCAACCGCCCGGGCGTACCTACCAAGCCCGACCCCACCGGGCTGTTCGCCCTGATGACCGAGCTGGGCGCAGACCCCGCCGCTACCCTTTTTGTGGGCGACAGCGACGTGGACATCCTCACCGGACACAACGCGCAGCTGCCCGCCATGGGCGCGCTGTGGGGCTTCCGCGGCCGCGCCGAGCTGACCGCCGCCGGTGCCGATGCGCTGGCAGAGGTGCCGGAGGATATCCTGCGGTATGTGCAGGAGCAGAACAGGTAAAATCACAAAAGGAACACCGGACAGATGCCATCTGCCCGGTGTTCTTCTTTATACAAAGCAAAAACGCCCTTGCGCATTGCGCAAAGGCGTTTTTATGACCCGTACGGGAATCGAACCCATGTTACAGCCGTGAAAGGGCCGTGTCTTAACCGCTTGACCAACGGGCCTTAGAAATACAGAGCTTCGCTAAAACCTCCGACTTTCGTCATCCACTACTGCGGACAACCGTCCCCCTTATCTTAGCGAAACTCTGTAACATGGTAGCGGTAACTGGATTTGAACCGGTGACACTTCGGGTATGAACCGAATGCTCTAGCCAACTGAGCTATACCGCCACATATTTAACTTGCACTCGAACGGTGCTTTATTATTATATCCATAGATGCCCCTTTTGTCAACACATATTTTCAAAAAATTTTGCAGTTTTTTGATATTCTTAATTTATTTACATAGGTGCGTTGAAATACAGGTTTTCTTGTCAGTTTTGCAGCAAAAAACCTCTCAGGCGCTCCCGCTTCCCATGCAAAAAGCACCGCTTCCCTGTGCGGAAAGCGGTGCTTTTTTCAACCTTTTTCTGCCCGGTTGTGGAAAACCCGGTGCAGTTTTAGTTCTTCTTATTGGTGGGGACCATGACCTTCAGCCCGCCCATGTACGGCTGCAGCACTTCGGGGATGGTCACGCTGCCGTCGGCCTGCAGATGGTTCTCCAGGAATGCGATCAGCATACGCGGAGGTGCCACGCAGGTGTTGTTCAGGGTGTGGGCCAGATAGGTCTTGCCGTCCTCGCCCTTGATGCGGATGTGCAGGCGGCGTGCCTGTGCATCACCCAGGTTGGAGCAGGAGCAGACCTCAAAATACTTCTGCTGGCGGGGGCTCCATGCCTCGATGTCGCAGCTCTTGACTTTCAGGTCAGCCAGGTCGCCGGAGCAGCAGTTGAGCTGACGCACCGGGATCTCCATGCTGCGGAACAGCTCCACAGACATCTGCCACAGCTTCTCGTACCAGTCGGCGCTCTCCTCGGGGCGGCAGACGACGATCATCTCCTGCTTCTCGAACTGGTGGATGCGGTAGATGCCGCGCTCCTCAATGCCGTGGGCACCCTTTTCCTTGCGGAAGCAGGGGCTGTAGGAAGTCAGGGTCAGGGGCATCTTGCTCTCGTCGAGGGTCTGGTCGATGAAACGGCCGATCATGGTGTGCTCGCTGGTACCGATCAGGTACAGATCCTCACCCTCGATCTTGTACATCATGGCGTCCATCTCGGGGAACGACATCACGCCCTGCACCACGTTGCCGTGCATCATGAACGGGGGGATGACGTAGGTGAAGCCCTTGTTGATCATAAAATCGCGGGCGTAAGCCAGCACAGCCTCGTGCAGACGGGCGATGTTGCCCAGCAGATAATAGAAGCCATTGCCAGCCACGCGGCCTGCAGCATCCATATCAATGCCGTCAAAGCTCTCCATGATCTCGGTGTGATACGGGATGGGGAAATCGGGCACGACAGGCTCGCCGAAGCGCTGTGCCTCGACGTTATAGCTGTCATCGGGACCGATGGGCACGCTGGGGTCGATCATCTGGGGGATGGTGTACATGATCTCCTGGATGCGGGCGGCAAGCTTGCCCTCCTCAGCCTCCAGCTCGGCCATCTTGTCGGCATCAGCCTTGACGGCGGCGTTGTTGGCGTCGATCTGGGCCTGCAGCTCGGCTTTCTTGGCCTCGTCGGTGCACTTCTTCAGCTGGCCAAACAGCGGGCCGTTGGCCTTGCTGAGCTTGTTGCGGGCGGCCTTGAGAGACTCGACCTCTTTCAGGCACTCGCGGTACTTGGCATCTTTCTCGATGACTTCATCCACGAGCGGCAGCTTTGCGTCCTGGAATTTCTTCTTGATGTTTTCCTTGACCGCGTCCGGGTTGTCACGGACAAATTTGATATCAAGCATGATTTACTCTCCTTACTCTATTTCGGTTCGCACCGGAGAGGTTCTGCCCTCCCCTGTGCCGTTCAAAGGCGGGTGCCCGCCTTGGATCGCATGTTACGTCTGGTACTGGCCCAGCAGGTTGGCAAAGGCCTTGAGCTGCTCATCCGAGTAGAAATGGACGGTCAGCTTGCCCTTGCCATCGTGGTAGGCCACACGCACCTCGTTGCCGAGGGCCTGCTTCAGGCTCTCTTCCACCTCCACCGGGAGGGTGCTTTGAGGCGTGGGCGGCGTCAGCTTCCGCGCGGGCTGTTTGGCCAGCTTTTTGCAGAGCGCTTCCGCCTGCCGGACATTGAGCTGGTTGTCCGCGATGATCTGCGCGGCCTGCTCCTGCAGCTCCGGCGTGGGCAGACTCAGGATGACTTTTGCGTGGCCGATGTTGATAAAACCGCTTTTCAGCAGCTCCAGCACATTTTCCGGCAGGTTCAGCAGCCGCAGGCTGTTGGCCAGAGCGCTCCGGCTCTTGCCCAGCTTCTGGGCCGCCTGCTCCTGGGTCAGGTTGCAGCGGGTCATCAGCTCACGGATGCCTGCCGCTTCTTCCACCGGGTCCAAGTCCTCGCGCTGGAGGTTTTCCACCAGCGCCAGCTCCATTGCCTGCTCGTCGGTAACGTCTTTCACGATGACCGGCACCTCGGTCAGGCCCGCCATCCGGCTGGCCCGCCAGCGGCGCTCGCCGGCCACGATGAGATACCGCCCCACCCCGTGGGGACGCACCGCGATGGGCTGCAGCAGCCCGTGCTCCGCGATGCTGGCGGCAAGCTCTCCCAGTGTGTCATGATCAAAGGTCTTGCGCGGCTGGTCCGGGTCGGGCTCGATCTCCCGCAGGGGCAGCGTTTCGATCCGGGTGTCAGCCTCAAAGCTGGGGGCGGCGTCCTCAAACAGACTTTCCAGCCCCCGGCCAAGGCCTCCTCTTCCTTTTGCCATGAATCTCTCTTCCCCCTGTGTTTATACTTCTTCCAGCGCGTTTTTGGGCGGCTCCTGCTCCTCGGCCGCCTTGCGGCGGCGCTTGGGTGCCGCGTCATGCGGGCGGTTGTTCTTGACGAACTCAATGGCGAGATCCATATAAGCCTCGCTGCCCCTGCCCTTTGGCTCATAGAAGTTGATGGGCTGGCCATAGCTGGGCGCTTCCGAGATCCGGACGGTGCGCGGGATGGTGGTCTTGTAAACTTTGTGGCCAAAGTATTTTTTGACCTGGTCCACCACCTGCATGGTCAGGTTGAGCCGCTCCGAGAACATGGTGAAGACCACGCCCTCGATATCCAGATACGGGTTATACTTTTTGCGGATGGTTTTCAGGGTGCTGATGAGCTCCGACAGGCCCTCCAGCGCATAATACTCGCACTGGATGGGGATCAGCACGCTGTCGCAGGCACACAGGCCGTTGAGCGTGAGCAGGTCGAGGCTGGGCGGGCAGTCAATGAAGATAAAGTCGTAATCCTGCTGCACTTTCGCCAGCGCCTTGCGCAGGCGGCTCTCTCGGCCGGGCAGGTCGATCATTTCCAGGCCAGCGCCCGCCAGACGGGTGTTGGAACCGATGACATCGGTGCGGAACTCGGTTTTGCGGATGACGTCTTTGGGCTCCGCCTCCCCGATGAGCATTTCATAAGTACCCAGCTCGACACTCCGTTTGGGGATGCCGTAGCCCGTGGTGGTATTGCCCTGTGGGTCCAGATCGACGATCAGCACTTTTTTCCCCAGTGCTGCCACGCAGGACGAAAGGTTGACGGCCGTCGTTGTCTTGCCGACGCCGCCTTTCTGGTTTGCAACTGCAACGATTTTTGCCACGCGCTTTTGATTCCTCCCGGGAAAAAGATTTGTTCCACATGGAACATTACGAGGCCGGAACCCGCCGTTTTCCCCGCAGCAGGCCCCCTATACAGCTTAGTATAGCACATCAGCGCCGCTTTTTGAACCGCTTTCGGCTGAAAAAAGCAGAAAAAACGTGTAAATTCTCCTTATTTCTGTGCTGCCGCAGTCGGAATGCGCACCGTATACTCAATATATCCATCCCGTTCTTCCCGGTGAGAGGTAGCCGGAACCCCGTTATCTGTCATCAAACGGATGGCGTGGTCGATGGTGTTGACGAAGATCCGCACGTCTTTCACCATGGAGACGCGGTGCTTCCCCGGTGTCTCGTTGAGGAGCTGGTCAATGTAAAGGTCGGTGGCGCGGGCGTTCATTTTCCGCTTGGCGATCATGATAAGCGCCTCACTCCGGCGGTTCTCGGGCAGGCGGAGCACCGCCCGGGCGTGGCGTTCCGTCAGGCCGTTGTCCAGCACAAATTGCCGCTGGTCGGCCGTCAATTGCAGCAGCCGCAGCTTGTTGGCGAGGGTGGGCTGTGCCATGCCCAGCCGCTTGGCCGCTTCGGCCTGGGTGCAGTCCCACAGCACCATCACGTCCCGCAGGCCCTGCGCCTGCTCAAAGGGGTTCAGGTTTTCCCGCTGCAGATTTTCCAAAAGGCCAAGGGCAGCGGTCCGCTCGTCGCTGTAATTGCAGAGGATGGCCGGGATGGTCTGCATCTTTGCCAGCTTGCAGGCACGGAGCCGCCGCTCCCCCGCCACCAGCTCATAGCTGCCATCGGCTGTTTTCCGTACCGAGATGGGCTGGAGCAGGCCGTTTTCCCGGATGCTCTGGGCAAGCCCGGCCAGCTCCTGCTCATCAAAGCTGGTGCGGGCCTGAAATGGCGAGGGCCGGATGGCGTCGATGGGCAGTGCGTGGATTTTTCCCGCTGATTTTTTCCGTTCAAACATAATTCTTCCCCTTTCGCAGTGATTGCAGGTTTGTTTTCCACCCTTTCCCGGGAAAACGTGGAAAATACAGGCGTTCTGCACTCAGTGTAACAGAAAAAGCAACGCCCTGCCAGAAGTTTCGTTCGGCAGGGCGTTGCATATTTTGTTCAGTTCTGCGTTATTTCAGCGGACTTTTTGCGATCTTTCCGCCGTTTCTGGGGTAGGCTGTCGGAGTTTGCGAAATCTTTTTGCAGAGGATGAGAGTGCGGGTATCGCCCCCCGGCAGGTGCAGGGTGCGGGTCTCTTTGTACTCACCGCCCAGCTTTTTGATGGCTCCCCGGGCGGCCGCCAGCTCTTCCTCTCCGGAAGCGCCTTTCATGGCCAAAAAGCTGCCGCCCACTTTTACCAGCGGCAGGCAGTACTCCGCCAGCATCGGCAGGGCTGCCACGGCACGGGCAGAGGCCAGATCAAACTGCTCCCGCCACACCTTGCGGGCGGCTTCCTCAGCGCGCTCCTTGGCAAACTCCACGCCCGTGAGACCCAGCTGGGCGCAGGCATACTTCAAAAACTCCACCCGCTTGCCCGTGGGCTCCATCAGGGTAAGCTCCAGCTCCGGCTTGTAGATTTTTGTCACAATGCCGGGGAAACCGGCACCGGCACCCACATCCACCATCTTCCCTGCCACTTCCGGCTGGGAGGCAAAGAGCAGGCTGTCAAGGAAATGCTTATCCTCAATGCCCTCCGGGTCGGTGATGGCAGTCAGGTTGACTTTCTGGTTGTAGTCCACCAGGATCTGCGCAAAGGCGTCCAGCTGGTCCAGCTGGGTGCCTGTCAGGGCGATGTTCCACATGGAACATTTCTGTTCCAGTCTCGCTTTGTCGATCATAACTTTATTCTCCCGTCAATTCCACAAAAATCGGCTTGTGATGTACCGCAGGCAGAAACTTTTCAAAAACATCTTTCGTGTACAGTTTCAGCGAGGACGTATTGATGCAGGGGTGGCACCCGATGAACTCCCCTGCTTTCACATCCATGTCCAGCAGCAGCTGCACATGGTTCTCCGGGTCGTTCATCAGGCCCATGATGGAGGAAGAGCCCGGCGTGCAGTCCAGATACTGCTCCATATCCTCTGGGGACGCAAAGCTCAGCCGCGCGATGCCCAGCTGATGGGAGAGTTCCTTGGTTTTAAAGGGCTTGTTTCCCGGCATCATCAGCAGATAGAAGTTCGTCTTCTGGCGGTTGCAGAGGAATAAGTTTTTGCAGACCGTCGCGTTCAGGCAGGCATCAATGACATGGCAATCCTCCATGGTATCGGCTTTCATCCATGCATGGTCGGTGCGCCAGTAATGGATGCCCAGCTTGTCCAGAAAATCATAGGTGCGGACTTCTTTTTCCAGCCGTCCGGTGCAGTCTGCGGGGCGGCCCTCATACAGTACCAGTTGTTCCATGGTTCCTCCCTCCTTTCAGCAAGTCTTGTTTCCCCCTCTGGGGAGCTGGCGTATCAGCGACTGAGAGGGCGCGCCGCCAGTGCAATGCTCAGTTGTGCCACATCCGAGGGCGACACGCCCGGGATGCGCCCCGCCTGCCCCAGATTCTTGGGGCGGATGCGGGAAAGCTTTTCGCGGGCTTCCAGCGTCAGGCCCGTCAGGTTCTCGTAGCAGAAATCCTCCGGGATGAGCGTCTTCTCATGCCGCGCCACGTCCCGGATCATCCGGTCCTGCCGCGCGATATAACCCGCGTATTTGATCTCCGTTTCCAGCCGCTCGGCCAGCATGGGGGTGATCCCCTCTCCCCAGCCGATGAGCTTTGCCACCAGCGGGTACGAAATTTCCGGGCGGCGAAGCAGCTCTTCGGCAATGCCGCCCTCGGCGGCCGGGGCAAGCCCGGCTTCCTCCATAGCGGCCCGGAGCTCTGCCGTGCGGAGGTGCGTCTCATGCAGGCGGCGGCGCTCGGCTTCCAGAATGTTCTGGGTGTGCTGGTACTTTGCCCAGCGGTCATCCTGCACCAGGCCGTATTCCCGGCCGATGGGGGTCAGCCGCTGGTCGGCGTTGTCCTGCCGCAGGGTCAGGCGGTACTCGCTCCGGCTGGTCATCATCCGGTAGGGGTCCATGACGCCCTTGGTGACCAGATCATCCACCAGCGTGCCGAGGTAGCTGGTGTGCCGGGGCAGGATGAGCTGTTCTTTCCCCAGGGCGTTGCGGGCGGCGTTCAGTCCTGCCAGCAAACCCTGCGCGGCTGCTTCCTCGTAGCCGGAGGTGCCGTTGAACTGCCCGGCACCGTACAGGCCCCAGACATGCTTGCTTTCCAGTGTGGCTTCCAGGCTGGTGGGGTCTACACAGTCGTACTCGATGGCATAGGCCGGGCGCATGATCTCAATGTGCTCAAAGCCCTTGATGCTGCGGTAAAACGCGTTCTGCACATCTTCCGGCAGGCTGCTGGAAGCGCCCTGCAAATACATTTCCTCGGTGTTCTCCCCGCAGGGCTCCACAAAGATGGGGTGGCGCTCCTTGCCCGCAAACCGCACCACCTTATCCTCAATGGAGGGGCAGTACCGGGGGCCGACGCCCTCGATCATACCGCCGTAAAGGGGGCTGCGCTGGATGTTATCCAGAATGATCTTGTGGGTGGTGGGGTTGGTGTAGGCGATCCAGCACTCCACTTTATTGTGCATGGGCGTGTCTGTCAGGAAACTGAACGGCTGCAGCTCGCTGTCTGGGTCGCCGGGCTGGCACTCCAGCTGGGAGAAATCAATGCTCCGCCGGTGGACACGGGCCGGGGTGCCGGTCTTGAACCGCCGCAAGGGCAGGCCCGCCGCTTTCAGGCTCTCCGTCAGGGCGTTGGCCGCGTGCATTCCGTCCGGGCCGGACGCATACCACGCATCCCCGACAAAAATTTTGCCGCCCAGGTTGGTGCCCGTGGCAATGACAACACACTTGGCCCCATATTCTCCGTTGAGCTGGGTTACCACGCCCTTGACTCTCCCCTGCTCCACCTCAATGGAAACGACTTCCGCCTGATGGATGGCAAGGCCGGGCGTCAGCTCCAGCGCGTGCTTCATATATTCGTGGTATCGCTTGCGGTCGGTCTGGACGCGCAGGGCGTGGACGGCAGGGCCCTTGCCCTTGTTCAGCATCCGGCTCTGCAGATAAGTAGCATCCGCCGCCAGGCCCATCACACCGCCAAGAGCGTCCAATTCACGCACCAGCGTACCTTTTGCAGTTCCGCCGATGCTGGGGTTGCAGGGCATATTGCCGATGGCATCCAGACTCATGGTAAAAACTGCCGTCTTTGCCCCCAGCGTGGCGGCGGCGTGGGCTGCCTCAATGCCGGCATGGCCCGCACCAATGACGATGACGTCATAATCTCCTAAATGGTTCATTTACAACTTTCCCTTAAAACCAATAAACTTCCCCTCTTTGCCAAAGGCTCCCCTGTCAGGGGAGCTGCCGCTGAAAACGGCTGAGAGGTTCTACTTTCCCACACAAAAACGTTCAAATACTTCGTTGATGACCGCTTCCGATGCATTTTCACCGGTCAGCTCACAGAGGGCATCCAGCGCGTCGTCCACACAGACGGAAACGGCATCCAGCCCGAAACCTCCCTCCACGGCGTCCAGCGCCCCGGCCACGGCGTCCCGGGCACGGGTGGCGGCGGCCAACTGCCGCTGGCCGGAAAGGCTGGCGGCGTGCGGGTCGATCTGGCTGGTGCCCAGCAGACGGGCCACTGCCGCCGCGATGACTTTCCGGCTCCCCTCTTCCTGGCAGCAGACCGGAATCACCATGGCAAAATCGCCCGCGATGATTTCCGCGTCAAACTGGGTCGGCTTGTCCTCCTTGTTGACGAGGGCAATGGCCGGGCGGCCCGCACAGCGCCGGGCCAGGGCCAGGTCTTCCCGGGTCAAAGACTCCGAGCCATCAAAGACGGCCAGGATCAGCCCGGCCTCGTCCAGCTTCTTCCAGCTGCGGCGGATGCCCTCGGCCTCAATGGCGTCATCGGTCTGGCGCAGGCCTGCGGTGTCAAACAGGTTGAGCCGAATATCCCCCAGCTGCACGGCCTGCTCCACCACGTCGCGGGTCGTGCCCGCCACCGGGGTGACAATGGCCCGGTCAAACCCGGCCAGCAGGTTGAGCAGCGTGGATTTGCCCGCATTGGGCCGCCCCACAATGGCACAGTCCACGCCCTCCCGGAGCACGGCCCCGGCGTCATAGTTTTTTATCAGGCCGTCCAGCTCCTGCTGTACCTGCCCCAGCACCGTGTGCAGGTGGGCGTCGTCCAGCTCGGGGACATCCTCTTCCGGGAAATCCACCCAGGCAGCCAGATGGGCCTGCAGGCCGGTCAGGGCCTCTTTTTCGGCGCCGATCTTTTTCGCCAGCGCGCCGGAGAGGGACGCGTTGGCCAGCGCCGCTCCCTGTTTGCCGTCTGCTGAAATCATGTCCATGACGGCTTCCGCCTGGGTCAGGCTCATTTTGCCGTTGAGGAACGCGCGGCGGGTATACTCGCCGGGAGCTGCCGGGGCAGCCCCTGCCGCGATGCAGGCTTCCACCAGCCGCCGGGCCACCGCACTGCCGCCGTGGCAGGAAAGCTCCACCACGTCCTCCCCGGTGTAGCTGTGGGGTTCCCGGAAAAACAGGGCCACGCCCTCGTCAAAGGCGTCGTCTCCTTCCACAAAGGAGCCAAACAGGGCAGTGTAGCCTTTGGCCTCCTCCACGTTCTTGTTCGGGTTGGCTGGGTGGAACACCCGCGCGGCCACGGCATAGCTTTCCGGCCCGGACAGCCGCACCACCGCGATGCCGCCCGCCCCCGGTGCCGTGGCAATAGCGGCAATGGTCGTATTCTGCATGAGGTTCCCTCCCGCTCCAAAATTTCAATTACAGTATATTGTACCACGAACCACCGGAAAAAGAAATATAAGGGCGCAAAAAAGCACAGCGCCTGTGGGAGTTTTCCCTGCGCTGTGCTCATTCTTCGGTGCCGCGCCGCAGCTGTTCGTAATGTCTGCTTTTGTCCAGATACATCCGCTGCTCCGCCTTTTTGACGAGAGCGTCAATGTCAATGCCGCCCGCGCTGTGGGAGGCAGTGCCCACGGCCACGGAATAGCCTGCCTCCTCCACCTGCCGGACAAACCGCTCCATGTTTTCGTTCAGCTCCGTGCCGGTGCTGTCCAGCGCAAAGGCCACAAACTCATCTCCGCCAATGCGGTAGCTGTCCTCTTCCCCAAAGATCTCCCGCAGGATGCAGGCCACGGTGCGGAGCATCTTGTCTCCCGCCTCGTGGCCGTAGGTGTTGTTCAGCTCATGGAGGCCGTTGACGTCGATGTAAACACAGGTGAGGCTGTTGCTGCACCGGAGCGGGTAATCCCGCAGGCGGTTCTCGTAGGCATTGCGGTTGTGCAGCCGGGTGTTGAGGTCGCTTTCCGCCACGGTAGTCAGCTTGCTGCTGGTAATAAAGTTGCCGTACATCATGCTCATGACAAAGGTGGACACAATGCAGGAGATGGCCCCGAACACCAACGCGTTGCAGACATCCATGGGGATGACCCGCCAGTCCTTGAAGCGGGTGACGCAGACCAGAAAAATGCCGTCGAACAGCAGCACATTGGCAATGTGCAGGATGGGCCGCATCATAAACAACATCGGCACATAGAGCAGAAACGCAAAAAACGCGGCAGCGCGCTGATCCGGGGTCTGCACCGTGCCCAGGTAAATGCCCAGACCATAGATCATGGCTCCAAAGGCGTAGATCTCCCAGTTTAAAAACAGACCCAGCTTTTGCGGGAACATCTGCTCCACGGCCAGCAGTCCCAGGCTGACAATGAGGGCCGCTGCAAAAACCGGGATATGGTCATACAGCAGCGGCACCATGCAGGAACCAAGGGTCAGCGCCACAAAAAAGGCACAAGCCGTGCCCAGAAACGCGGTCAGCCGACGTCGGTTGGCGATCTGCACATCCAGCTGACAGCGTGCAAAATCTTCTGGCTCTGCCCCGGCATACAACAGAAGCTTTTTCAGTTTTTCCAGCATCGGGGTCTCCTCTCCGGCCAAGCCTGCTGTTTTGCATCGGACTTATCCATATTTAACTTTATTATACAATATTTCGTTCCAAAAAGATATGATTTTACGCAAGTTTACCCCACCACCACCAAAATTTCCACATTATGGCGAATATCAGCTAAGATTTTTATCCATCTTTGCACAAAAAAAGACGCGCAGCCATAATAGCTGCACGTCCTTTCGCTTATTTTAAGGGGTCAATTGCCGGGGAACCAGGCATCAGAACGCGGCAATGTCTGCCGTGGTGATGGCCTTGCCGGGCAGGGTGCGGCTGTCGGCGTTCTCATTGAGTGCCAGCTTGCCCTCACGCAGCAAGCGGACAGCCTTTTCGTGGTCGGCAGCTTTCCAGTTGTTGCCCACGATCTTCCAGTTATTGTCCACGTGGGGCTCGATGGTGCCGCCCTTGACGGTGCGGATGTACTCGCCCAGCAGCTCGCGGACACCGCCCACATCGCCACGGACGTCGATCTCCAGCAGCTTGGGCAGCTCATCGCCCTCGGCGAAGATATCCGCATAGGCCAGCAGCTGGGTGGTAGCGCGGTAGTTGTTCACGGCCACCACAAAGCTATCGGTATCCTGCACGGCCTTGCCGTTCATCCAGGTCAGGTTCCGGATGCGGTTGCCCGGCTCCTTGGAGATGTCCAGATCATACTTGACGCCTGCAAAGGCATCGTACAGGTAGTAGCGGACGGAGGAATCAAAGGCGATGGTGACATCCTGCGGCTCCCAGGTCTTGAAGAACGCAGCCGACCACTCCATAAACTTGCGCAGCTGCAGGCCGTTCATCTGCAGCTTGTACAGGGTGTTCTGGTAGGTGTAGATGCTGGCCATATCGCACTTGCGGATGGTACCCTCTTTCATCTGGGAAGTCATGGAGGTCAGAGCCGTTGCAGAGACCTGTGCACCGGTATAGTACATCTGCACTTCGTTGATGAAGTCCAGCAGAGCGGTATCCTGGACCATGGCCTGCGGCAGGCAGTCGATCTCATTGGCCGGGGCCAGGTCGCCGCCGCGCAGCTCACCGATGGGCGTCACGGCGTCTTCCTTGGCGCGGGCGTCGTACTCGGCCAGCAGAGCGGTAAGCTCGGGGTCCGGCGCGTAATCCTTGATCAGCAGGTTCTCGGAGGTGCGGTTCTTCACTTTCCACTTGCCGTCCAGGCCGCGCTGCAGGTAGAGGTGGATCTCAGACACGGTAGCGCCCGCGTTCTTGTTCTCCACCACCAGCACGTTGTTGATCATCTGGTTGGGGATGCTCTTGTGGCCGTGGGCTGCCACGATAACATCGAACTCCGGGCAGGCATTGGCCAGGTCGGTAACACCGGAGCCATAAACACCATACTCGTTCTCCACGTCCATGTGCATAACGCCAACGATGACATCCACCTGACCCTTGATCTGGTCGATGATCTTCCGGCTCTCGTCCACCGGGTTGGTGACGGTCCAGCCCTCAAGGTTCTTGGCGTCCCAGCGGGTGATGTTGGGGGTGACCATGCCGATGACGCCGATCTTGACGCCGCCCTTGTGGATGATGGTATAGCCGTCGGCCAGAGGCTTGCCCTCCGGGCTGTAGACGTTGCCCGTCAGCACCTTGGCTTTCTGCTGGGAGAGCACTTTTTCCAGCGTGGCCATGCCATAGTTGTACTCATGGTTACCGGTGACATAGACATCGTAGCCGATGGCGTTCTGGGCCGCGATCATCGGGTGGACATCGTCATTGAGGAACAGTTCTGCCGAGTTTGCCTGGATGGTATCGCCCGCGTCCACCACCAGCGTGGTCTTGGTGCGGGCTTCCCGGATCGCAGTGGCCTGCTGGGCCACGCTGCCGGAAGCATCTTCCTTGTTGGCGGCGTAATCCCAGGGGTCAAACTTGCCGTGGGTATCGCTGGTAGCAAGGATCTGCAGGTCCATGCTCCACAGGTTTTTGATGTCACAGGCAGCAGCCGAGGGGGCCAGACCGCTCACGGCAGCAGTGCCCAATTCCTTCAGACGTTTCACATATTCTTTTATTTTGTTGGAGCCATCCAAAAGGCTGTATTCTGTATGCACATGCAGATGCGTAAATGCCATGCAAGTATCCTCCCTGCGAGATTTCGTATCATTTTTTTACTTCATTAGTATACAACGTATTCCACACAAAAGGCAACCGGAATGAACCGATTGCCTTTCTCTATTCACACTGTATGATTATAAATATTTCGTATCTGTTCAATACCTTCACAGTTGCGAGCCGCAAGCGCATTAGAATCAGCTTCGCTGATGGGCGCTTGCTCCTACATAATATACGTTTTCTTACGAAATATGCGGTACCGCATATTTCTGTACTGAATAGTTACAAACATCCTTTAATTAATTATTTGTCACTATCTGCCTTAGCATCTATTGAAGCTAATTTATATATGAACTTAACGCTGCCCGTCTGTCCATCAGCGATTGCTGAGTATGTCTGATATTCCTCACCTGCGTCAATTACTGCCTGAAGCTTGTCGGTGAATGGCTTTAAGTCACCGTTGTATGCGTCGAGAATCTTGTTGATTCCCTCCTCATTGAACTGTACCATACCATCTGCAAGTGTGTGTGCCCCTTCTGAAAGTGTCTTAGAGCCTGTTGTGAGCTGGTCTACACCTGAGACTATCTGATTTGTTCCATCTGCAAGCTGTGATGCTCCGCTGTTGAGCTGTGCATTGTTTGCTACAAGTGTGTTTGAACCGTCTACAAGCTGCTTGATACCGCTTGTGAGAGTTGGTACTGAGTTCATGAGTGACTGTGTTCCGGCTGAAAGCTGGCTTGCTCCGGCATTGAGTGCTGTTGCTCCGGCATTAAGTGTATCATTGTTTTTAACTAACTCGTTTGAACCATTTACAAGGCTGGTGATTCCTTTTGTCAGCTCTGGTAATTTATCTGCAAGACTTTGTGTGCCTGTCTGAAGCGCTGTAGCTCCTGTTGCAAGCTTTGTAGTTCCTTTTGCTAAATCAGATGCTCCGCTTGACAACTCTGATGCTCCATCTGACAACTGTCCTAAACCGGTATCTAATGATGACGCACCCTCTGATACCTTTGCTGAGCCGTCCTTTAAAGCTTTCACTTTGGAAGCACTGTCTGTTACACTTTGGTTCACGGCAGAATATACTGTTACAGCACCTTTTCCCTGAGATAGACCAACAACTATCTTACTGTAAGTTGCTGATGGAGCCGGATCATTCATACTAGTAGACAAGAATTTTATTATTTTTTCTGCATTGTTTACTGCTGCATCCGCTGCTGCTGATACATTGTCTGCTGTAATCTTATCTGTATCAATATATCCAAGAGTCTTAAATAATTTTCCAACCTTTAATTCATTCAGTTGTTCAAGCGATTGATTTATACTGGCTTTGATTGTTTCAGGCATATCTGATAAAGATTGTGTCAACTGACCAACTCCTTCATCAACCTGCTTTGCTCCTGCTGCAAGAGAATCAGCTCCTGTTTTTGCCGTATCAATACTTGTCTTTAACTGTGCTGCACCTGCAGATCCTCCTGCTGCGCCCTTGTTTGCAGCATTAATACCATCCGAAAGCTTTTTTGCTCCATCATTAAGACTTGTCACACCTGTTGCAAGACTTCCTGTGTTATCATTAAGCTGGTTCAAGCCTGTATTTAACTGACTGGCTCCATCTGTATACGCCTTAAGTCCATCCTTAAGTGTTGCACTTCCACTTGCAAGCTGGCCTGCTCCACTATTAAGCTTATCTGCTCCTGACACAAGGGCTCCTGTGCTGTTTCAAGTGTATTCAGTCCACCACTTAATGTACTAACACCATCAGTATATGTCTTAAGTCCATTCTGCAGTGTGCCAACTCCTGATGCGAATGTGCCGAGCTTGCTCTGCAATGTTGAAAGTCCGTCAGCAAGTGTGTCAGTACCCTCTGCCAGTGTCTTTGAGCCATCCTGAAGCTGTGTTGAGGCATCCTTTAAGTCATTTATCATGTCATCGAGGTCTGATGTGTCAATTCCGTCTGTGCTTACATAATCAGACGCGTTTACC
>ENA-OPCI01000926-OPCI01000926.1-human-gut-metagenome-genome-assembly--contig:-NODE-926-length-18410-cov-9.808172_pt1 | contig 18410 bp, 15 predicted proteins | sample MGYA00241564_ERZ501479 | MGnify/ENA primary metagenome ERZ501479 (study PRJEB25962, sample SAMEA2042630) | human gut metagenome | biome: human gut; feature: human-associated habitat; material: faeces...
AGGTTTCTGACGCATGTGTTGGCTGCGGCGCTTGCGAGGGCGCTTGCCCGGTTGGTGCAGTCACCATTGAGGGTGGTGTTGCAGTTGTGAACGCAGACGCTTGCATCGATTGCGGCGCTTGCGAGGGCGCTTGCCCCACCGGTGCTATCACTGCTGAATAATTGCAGCGATTCCTGTAAACAGACACAAAAAGCGGCGGACCTGTCCAAACGGGTCTGCCGCTTTTCTGTTTCCGCGCAATTTTCCCGGCCTGCACAATTTTGTCGGATTTTCGGCCCCGATATTTTGGCAAAGGATTTTGAGCCTGTATATGGAACATTCAACCGAGATTTTGTATAATAAAACAGAAGTCTATTGTTCGTCCGTCCACCGCTTTGGCTCGGACGCCTTATTGTTGGCTCGGTTCTGCCCGCCCAAACGCGGCCAGAAAGCAGCCGACCTGTGTTCGGGTTGCGGCATTGTCAGCCTGGAGTGGCACGACAGCGGCCACCGGGGCCCCTGCACGGCCCTGGAGCTGCAGCCGGAGGCCAGCGCCCTGCTGGCGGAAGCCGTGGCCGCGCAGGGCCCGGAGCTTGCCCACATCACCCCCGTCCGCGCGGACCTGCGCGCCTACCGGGAGGGGGAGGGCAGTTTTGACCTCTGCGCCTGCAACCCGCCCTATTTTACGGCGGGCTTCCAAAGCAGCAACGCGGCCCGGGCCACCGCCCGCCACGAGACCGACTGCACACTGGAAGATGTCTGCGCCTGCGGGTTCCGCCTGCTGAAAGACGGCGGGCGGCTGGCGCTCTGCCACCGGCCCGAGCGGCTGGCCGAGGTACTGGCCGTGCTGCGGGCCCACCGGCTGGAGCCCAAGCGGCTGGCGTTTGTGAAAAACAGAGCCGAAAGCGCCCCCTGGCTGTTTCTGGTGGAGGCGCAGAAAAATCGGAAAACGGGCTTGAAGATCGAGCCGGACATTCTCATTGCAGCCGGTGCTGCAATGTACGGAAAACACTGAGGAGGGCTGTTATGGCCGGAACATTATACATCGTGGCAACTCCCATCGGCAACCTGGAGGACATGCCGCCCCGGGTGGCGGCAACGTTCGGCGCGGCGGATTTCATTGCCGCCGAGGACACCCGCGTGACCATGAAGCTGCTCAACTTTCTGGGCCTGAAAAAGCCCATGGTCAGCTACTATGAGCACGCCCTCCAGAAAGGCGAGGGCATCCTCCGCCGCATCGAGGCGGGGGAGAACTGCGCCCTCTGCTCGGACGCCGGAATGCCCTGCGTCTCCGACCCGGGCGAGGTCATCGTGCGGGACGCGCTGGCCCGGGGCATCAAAGTAGTGCCCGTGCCCGCCGCCTCGGCCTGCGTCACGGCACTGGCCGTCTCGGGGCAGGACACCTCCCGCTGGGTGTTTGAGGGCTTTCTGCCCGTGAACCGGAAGCAGAAAAAGGAGCGTCTGGCCGAACTGCTGGGCGAGAAGCGGACCGTCATCTTTTACGAGGCACCCCACAAACTGCGCACCACGCTGGACGACCTGACCGCCGCCTTTGGCGAGGACCGGAGCATCACCCTCTGCCGGGAGCTGACCAAGCTCCATGAAGAGATCTGGAAGACCACCCTGGGCGAGGCCGTGGCCCACTACGCCGCCAACGAGCCCCGGGGCGAGTATGTGCTGGTGATGGCCGGCGCCCCCGCCGCGGAGCCCACCGAGCTGACGCTGGACGAAGCCGCCCAGCGGGCGCTGGAGCTCACCCGGCAGGGCTTTGGCCCCTCGGCAGCCGCCAAAGCCGCGGCCCAGGGCACGCCCTACTCCAAGAGCGAGATCTATAAACAACTGCTGGTGTTGCAGCAGAATTAAACCTCTCCGTCATTGCTGACGCAATGCCACCTGCTCCCCTTTCGGCACTTTCGTGCCACCTCCCCCGGCCGGGGGAGTCTTTCCTAACAGGGGAGGCCTTGGCAGTCGATGGAAGCTTTCTCTATTTGCCGAAAGGGGAGTGGCTGTCGAGCGAATGTGAGACTGAGAGGTTTCAGACGTATTAAAATATTGAGGAGGCCCCTTTCGTGACAAAACTTTTGATCCTGAGCGACAGCCATGGCGGCAGCGACGCCATCGCGCGCATCCTGAAAGCAGAACGGGAAAACATCGACGCCCTGATCTTTCTGGGCGACGGCCTGCGCGATTTAGAACTTGCACTGACCAAATACCCCCGCCTGCGGACCTATGCCGTGGCCGGAAACTGTGATTTTGGTGCGCTGGAGCCCTACGACGGGCTGGCCGCTTTCGATCAGGTCATCGTTTTCTATACGCACGGGCACATGTACGGTGTAAAATACGACTTGGATACGCTGGCGGACGCCGCCGCCGCCCGCGGGGCACAGGTGGCGCTGTTTGGCCACACTCACATCCCGCTGGCCGAGACCCGGGGCAGTGTGTTCTTGTTCAACCCGGGCTCCTGTGGCCGCTGCTACACCGGGGCCGACACCTACGGCATCCTGACACTGGCCGACGGCAAGGTCGTGGGCCATGAGCACAAAGAGGTACCCAAAGCATGAGCATCAATGAGGTGCGCTATCTGCCCGAATGCGGCAGCACCAACGCCTATGTAAAAGAGCATTTTGAAGAGTTTGGCCCCGTAGGGGCTGTGTACACCACCAACCAGACCGCCGGGCGGGGCCGCCTGGGCCGCACCTGGGTCAACGCCGAGGGCAAGGCCCTGTACTACACCGTGGCCATCCGGGAACCGCTGGCCCAGCCTGCCACTCTGCCGCTGCTGGCCAGCCTGGCCGTGCGGCGGCAGCTGTCCCTGCGCTACGGCGTGGAGTGCCAGATCAAATGGCCCAACGACCTGCTGCTCAACGGCAAAAAGATCGTGGGCATCCTCTGCGAGGGCGTCAGCTACGGCTACCAGCAGCAGGGCCGGGGCATCCTGTGCGGCATTGGCATCAACCTGGCCCAGCCCCAGAGCTATTTTGACGCCGCCGACCTGCCCCACGGCACCTCGCTGGCGCTGCAGGGGGCAAATGTCGATCTGACCACCGACCCCGAGTGGCTGGCCGAGGCCCTGACGGATTTCGGCTTTGACCGCCCCATGTACGTCTTCGCGCGGGATGGCTTCGCGCCGTTCCGGGAGGAGTACAAAAAGGCCTGCGTCAACATCGGCCGCCGCGTGACCTTTGACCTGCCCGGCGGCGGCGAGGGCAGCGGCGAAGCCGTGGATATCGACGAAGAGGGCCGCCTTGTTGTCCGCACCGACTCCGGCGAGGAGCATGTCTTCACCGGCGAAGTCTCGGTACACGGCATTTACGGCGCGGTATAAACCTGTATAAAACCCAAAATCCCCCTCCGGCGCTTGCGGTACACCGGAGGGGGATTTTGTTTGGGGTATTGCTTTGGTGTGAGGAGGAATCATGTGCAAGGGAGCGGTTGCGGCCCCGCGCCCTTGTGAGGATAGTATACCCGATTTCCGCACAAAAGTCATTACTTTCTTGTGAAAAATGTGTTAATTACCGAACGAAAATTTTTCGCTTTGTTTTCACACAAAAGTTTCTACCATAAAAAACCCGCAGATGGATGCTGCTCTACCTGCGGGGTTGGGGTGTTATTTATGCGTTCTCAACATTACCGAGCTTGCCAGTCTTGCTGGAGTAAGTGACTTTCTTGCCATCATAAATCAGAGTGGCCTCGAAGCTATGGTTTCCTTTTCCGGCTTTCCACTCATCGTAAAATGCTTCAGTAGTCTCGTACGTCACTTCAATCGTCATGGACTCGCCTGCTTTCAGCGGCGTAGTAGGATCAATCGAGTACCAGTCATTCTCTCCCTCGAGTCTATCGACGGAATACGGAGTTCTATTCGTCGAGTCAATTTTTGCCTCGACTTTAAAATCGCCCATGGGGATATCTTTATTGCTGGTATTTTTAATCGTAGCTTCCAGATAGAGGCCCCATCTCACAGGAATGCCATCTTTACGCCAACGAATTGCTCCATTGGTAATTTTCTGAATTTCAATGCCACCCAGCGTGGTCGGAGTGGTGGGCGTCGAGGGGGTCGGCTTGGGATCAGGCGTGGAAGACCCGCCGCCACCGCAGGCGGTGAGGGTGCTCATGGCAGCTGCCGCAACTGCAACCGCACCGGCGGTTTTAAGGAAACTGCGACGCGATAATTTCTGAGACATAGAACAATACCTCCAATTTTTTGCAAATTCCCAAATACAAAGATTCATCTCTTTGTTGAAACAAGCATACCACCATTCGAGATATTGTCAATTGTCACAATTTCCAATAAATATTTCGTTTTTTTTTACCAGATTAACGAAATTTGCGCCCGTCTGGTCATTTTGACCAGAACGGACGCGGTTTTTCAGGTTCGCTCTTTTTGCGCCTCGGCGTGCGCCTTGCCCTCTTCCACATAGCTTGCGGCGTTGGCGCGGTTGTGCTCCAGCTGCTCCGGGGTGATCTTCTTGATGACCCGGGCGGGGATGCCCACGGCCACGGAATCGTCCGGGATGACCATGCCCTCCGGCACCAGCGCCCCGGCCCCGATGATGCACCGCTTGCCCACCACGCTGTGGTTGAGCAGGGTGGCGTGCATCCCGATGAGGCTGTCATCGCCCACGGTGCAGCCGTGCACCAGCGCGCAGTGGCCCACGGTGACGTTCCTGCCCAGCAGCACTTTCCCGCCCGCGTCGCAGTGGAGGACGGCATTGTCCTGGATGTTGGTGTTCTCGCCAATCGTCAGGGTGCCGCTGTCGCCCCGGAGCACAGCCCCGTACCAGACCGTCGTGCCCGGCTTGAGGAGCACGTCGCCCTGCACGGTGGCGTTGTCCGCCACAAAGGCCGCCCCCTCGTCCCGGGGGCTTTTTCCACCAAAGGATAGGATCATTGTGAAAAACCACCTTTCTCTTTTTCTTCATTTATGGTATTCTTTTATCAGTTACAGTTCAAGAGGAAGCTGAAAACTTCCGGAGGAGTTTTTTCCCATGCACAAGCATTCCCTTTTTTGCCGGGCGGCGGCGCTGGTGCTCACCCTTGCCCTGACCGCGGCGCTGGCCCTGCCCGGCTTTGCCGCCGCCTACGCCATGCCCATCCAGACAGCCTATGACGCGGAGGCGGTCTATCTGTTTGACGCCAGCACGGGGGAGGCCCTTGTAGAGCAGAACCCGGATCAGGTGCGGCCCATTGCCAGCCTGACCAAGATGATGACCGCCCTGCTGGTACTGGAAAGCGGGGCCGACCTGAACGAGAGCATCCCCATCCCGGACAGCCTGACACCGGAGTTCCAAGCCATCCGGGCCAACCGGGGCCACACCATCGGCCTGCAGGCCGGGGAGAGCGTCCGTCGCCTCGACATGCTCTACGCCATGCTGGTGCCCAGCGCCAACGACGCGGCCAGCGTGCTGGCCAGCGACGCCGCCGGGGGAGACCTGGCCGCCTTTGCCGCCCGGATGAACGCCCGGGCCAGCCAGCTGGGCTGTACCAACACCCACTTTACCTGCCCCCACGGCCTGTACGATCACAACAACTACTCTACCGCCCGGGATATGGCAAAGATCGCGCTGGCCTGCCACGCCAACGGTACTTACATGCAGGTAGCCAACACGGTGAGCTACACCCTGCCGGCCACCAATCTCCACCCGGCCCGGAACATCTCCTCCACCAACCGGCTGCTCAAGCCGGGCAGCGCGTACTACCGCGGCTACGCGCAGGGGATGAAGACCGGCTTCACCACCCAGGCGGGCCGCTGCTTTGTCACCTTTGCCAGCCAGAACGGCCGGACTTACGGCCTTGTCATCTTAGGCTCCAACAGCCAGAATATCTTCCGGGAAGCCGCCGAGCTGTTCGACTGGGCATTTGCAAACCCCGACCTGCAGCCCAAGGCGGCGGCCCCCGAAACCAAAAAGCACTCGCTCTTCTCGTTCTGGCAGAATCTGCTGGGATGATCTGATTCTTTGGGAGGATATGTTCATGCAAACCACATCACTGTTCCGCCGGGCCGCCGCGCTGGCCCTGACCCTTGTGCTGGCCGTCTCGGCCTCACTGGCGGGCTTTGCCACCTACGACATGCCCATCCAGACCGTGAGCGATACCGAATCGGTCTACCTGTTCAATCTGGACACGGGCAAGCCCATCCTGGACCAGAACGCCGGGCAGTCCCGCTACATTGCCAGCCTGACCAAAATGATGACGGCCCTGCTCTTTTTGGAGAGCGGCAAGGACCTGAACGAGGAGATCACCATTCCCACCAGCCTGACGCAGGAGTTCAAGGACATCCAGAACGCCAACGGCAGCACCATGAACCTCCGCATCGGGGAGACGGTGCGCCGCATTGACCTGCTGTACGGCCTGCTGGTGGCCAGCGCCAACGACGCGGCCAGCGTCATCGCCAGCGATGTCTCCGGCGGCAACCTGCCCGCCTTTGTCTCCATGATGAACCAGAAAGCACAGGAACTGGGCTGCACCGGCACCAGCTTTACCTGCGTGCACGGCCTGTATGATTACGGCAATGTCTCCACGGCGGAAGACCTGGCCAAGATCGCTTCCGCCTGCTACGCCAACGAGACCTACATGCAGGTGGCCAACACCCAGAGCTACACCCTGCCCGCCACCAACCTGCACCAGAACGAGCGGGCCATCACCTCCACCAACCTCATGCTCAACCCGGAGTACGCCTATTACCGCGATTACATCCGTGGCATGAAGACCGGCTTCACCACGCTGGCAGGCCGCTGCTTTGTCACCTTTGCGGAGAAAGACGGCCACACCTACGGCCTCGTCGTCCTGGGCTCTGACCTCGATAACATCTACCGCGAGTGCGCGGAGATCCTCGATTGGGCTTTTGCCAGCTTCTCAGACCGCCAGCTGACCGACACCCAGACGGTGCTGACCACGGTGCCCCTGACCAAGTGCCGCAGTGAGGAAGCCGTGGAGCTCTACGCCGCCGAGCCTGTCAGCGGCTACGGCCACGCGGACGATCCGATCACTTATTCGTTCGAGGTGCCGGAAAGCGTCTCCGCCACCGTGAAAGACAACGCCGTCATCGGCAGTGCCACCGTCTATCTGGACGGCTACGAGATCGGCACCGTGGACCTCGTGACCCATCAGGAATATATCTCGGACTTTCGCACCGACCTCAAAACCACGCTGGAGCTTCTGGCGGCCCTCATCCTCATCTTAGCCGTCCTCAGCTTCGCCACCATGGTCATGGGTGGAGGCTCGCTGAACCTCAGCCGCCGCCGCAAGACCCGCAGAAGATAATTTCTTTGATACAGCAAAAGCTGCCGCAGAAAAACGCGGCAGCTTTTTTGATTTTTCAGAGCGTCCGGAACTTTGCGGCCAGCACCGACAGTGTGATTTTGGGGTTGACCTGCGTGGACAGATGCCAGATGGCCGTATCCGCCAATCCAAGGGCCTTACGGGCCGTTTCGCCCTGCACCGGGGAATGTTTACTGCCCTGCACGCCGGCGGCCGCGGCGGCCCGGAAATCGGCCAGCAGGGCGGTGGCACCAGCCTTGTCTTTTTCGTATCCCGCCAGCAGCACGGCAGCGGCATAGCTGTCCCGGGCCTGTGCGGCCTTTGCCAGGGTCAGCGCCTGCTCCACCAAGGCCCGGCGGTCTTCGTCCCGGGCCGCCGCAAGCACCGTGCCAATGTGGCCGTCAAACAGCTCGCTGTAGAGGGCGGCGTCCTTTTTCTCCACGCCCCGCGCGGTGCAGTAGCGGGCACAGGCCTCCGGGGAGACCGGGGCCACCGCAAAGCTGATGCAGCGGCTCCGGATGGTGGGCAGCACGCCTGCCAGCGAATCTGCCGTCATGATAAAAAGCACGCCCTCGGGCGGCTCCTCCATCACCTTGAGCAGGGCGTTGGCCGATTCCTCATTCATCCGCTCCACATGGTAGAGCAGGACGGCACGGCCCTCCGCCGAGAGGCTGGTGTTGAAGATCTCGGTCCGCATGGCCTTGACCTGGCTGACGAGATACCGCCCGCCGGAGCCCATGCCCGTAATGGAAATGGCCTCCCGGACGATGCCCGTCTCCACCCGGCCGCTGTCACGGTCGCCGGGCTTGCCCACGGCGCGGCAGCACTCGCCCCGCAGCAGGGCCTCGGCAGGCGCTCCGCCTGCGGGGTAGAGGTAATCGGCCGCCACGCAGCGGGCCGCAAAGCCCGCGCCCAGCCCCTCTTCGCCCACCAGCAGGAGGCTGTGGGTCATCCGGCGGCTGTCCAGCATCATGCGGACGCTCTTTTTCAGCTCCGCATTGCCCTCGATCCGGTCGATCATCATCGTCTGTTTTTCCTCTTCCACTGCTCCCGGCGGATCCATGCCCGGACACTGCGGGCAGCCTGCGGGCCAAAGAACGCCGCAAAGCCCACCATGCAGAGCAGATAATTCAGCTTGCCCAGCGGGGCAGCCGTCAGGAAGCTGAACACCCAGAGCGCCGCCGCAAACAGGCCAAAATACTTCACCCGCACCGGGATGACGAAAAAGAGCAGCACCTGCACCTCCGGGTAGAGCATGGCAAAGGCCAGCAGGAGAGAGAGGGAGAGACAGTAGGTGTCTGCCCAACCCGTGCACAGGCAGGCCAGCACCGCCCCCAGCATCCCCAGCAGGAGATAGAGGTTAAAGCGGAAATCGCCCCACTCTTTTTCCAGTGCCGTGCCGATGAACCAGGTGAAGTAGATGCCCAAAACCACGCTCAGCGGCCCGCCGCCCGAGAACGGCACAAACATAAACGTGATGACCCGCCAGATCTGGCCCGCCAACAGAGCGCCACGGTCCAGATTGAGGTAGAACGAAATATACTGGTTGACAAACAGCTCCACTGCATAGACCAGGATCTGACCGCCGATCAGAATGGAGATCAGGTTGGGGATGCAATAGCGGCCAAATTTCCGCTCCAGCTTGGTGATCCAGTTCATAGGCAAACGCCTCCGTGTTTTAAATTTTGCGGCCCGTTTTCTGAGAGCCTTTCTGCACACCATTGTATCATGTTTGCCCACGCCATTCAAGAAAATCCCTGCGAGAGTTCGCGGCAGAGAACGGCCCCGCCGCCCGTTTTTTCCCGCGTTTTATCCCCGCTGGAATCATCTTTTAACTTTTTCCACTGGGTTTTCCACTGGATTTGTGAAAAAGAAGCGGGGTTTCCCACGGTGTTTTCCACTTTTTCCACCGAGTTTTCCACCGTTTTGGGAGCGTTCCGTTATACCTGTTGTATTCTTCCGGGCGGATGCTGGAAGCTTTTGGGGAGAAATGGAGGGATTTTTTCTTTTTTCCAAAAGAAAGTCGAGGGCAAAAATTTATTTTTCGAGGCTTTCTGCACCGGGGTGTTTTCAGCCTCTCCAATCTGGAATTTTTGAGGCTGCAGTTTTCCACATGGAAGAGAAGCAAAAACGCCCTGTTGAAAAGAGAGGGAAAACTCCGGTTTTACCAAAAAAAAAGAAGCTTCGATGAAACCCACCGAAGCTTCTTTTTGAGAATCACATCATATTCTTGAACACCAGCTGTGCGATCTGGAAATACAGGATCAAACTGCACGCATCCACGATGGTGGTGATGAACGGCGTTGCCATAATGGCCGGGTCAGCACCCAGCTTCTTGGCGGCCAGCGGCAGCATACCGCCCACCAGCTTTGCCAAGATGACGCTGAAGAACAGCGACACGCTGACCACAACGGCATAGCCAAGGACATTCTCGTACTGCCCGGCGTACAGGAACGTGTACATCAGGTAGATGCGCAGGCCGTTCACGATGCCCAGCACGGCGCCCACAATGGCGGAAACACGCATCTCTTTGCCCAGCACACGGAGGAAATCGCTGGGCTCCACTTCGCCCAGCGCCAGTCCGCGGACCATCAGGGTGCTGATCTGGTTGCCGCAGTTGCCGGCGGTGTCCATCAGCATGGGCATGAACGAGACCAGCAGGGGCAGGCTGACGAATGCTTCCTCATAATGGGTGGTGACCATGCCGGTAAAGGTTGCCGAAAGCATCAAAATCAGCAGCCAGGGGATACGCTGCTTGGCGTGGGTCCAGACGCTGGTGCCAAAATAAGTCGTGGCATCGTCGTCCGGCAGAATAGCCGCCATCTTCTGCATATCCTCGGTGGACTCGTCGGTCAGGACATCGATTGCATCGTCGATGGTGATGATACCCACGAACATCCCCTCGTTGTCCACAACGGGCATGGCGGTAAAGTCGTAGCGCTGCATCTCACGGGCCACATACTCCTGGTCATCCGTGACTTTCACCGTGACCACGTTGTCGTCCATGATCTCGGTCACCGGGGTTTTGGGTTCTGCCAACAGCAGGCTGCGGGCAGACACAACGCCCAGCAGACGGTTCCGCTCAACGACATAGCAGGTGTAAACGGTCTCGGCGCTCTCGCCCTGGGTGCGGATGGCTCCAAAGGCGTCGTTCACGGTCATATCCTTGCGCAGGCGGACATATTCCGGCGTCATCAGGCTGCCGGCGGAGCTCTCGGGGTAGTTCAGCAGCTTGTTCAGGCTCTCACGGGTCTGCTTGGAGGATTTCTCCAGCACCCGCTTGACCACGCCGGCCGGCATATCTTCCAGCAGGTCCGCGGCATCGTCCAGGCTCATCTCTTCAATGGCGCTGACCAGTTCCACATCCGAGAACGCGTTGACCAGATCGTCACGGGCCTCATCGGACATATAGGCGAACGCCTCGGTCGCCACCTCTTTTTTCAGCAGGCGGAACACCACCAGACGGTTGTTCTCATCCAGCTCTTCCAGCAGTTCTGCCAGGTCGGCGGGCTGCTCTTCCTCCGTCACTTCGCGCAGCTTGACGTACTGCTTTTTCACCAGCAGCTTGAGCAGGCGGCTCTTGGTCAGCATCTCGGGGTCAGCCTTGACCTCCTCGTCGTTGGCCTCCTCTTTTTCCGCCTCCCGGATGTCCTGCTTGAGGTCTTCGGTGGCCTCTTCGTTCAGGTCTTCGGCCAGCTTCTGGCGCACCTCCGCAGGGATATCCGCGGGCAGCTCCTGCACCGGGAGGGATGCTTCCCCCTCCGGAACCGCTTTTTTCTTTTCTTCCATGTTTGCTCCTCCTCTCGTGTTCCAAGACTGGGGAGGATGCAGCAAACCGCATCACAAAAGCGCCGCTCTGGTGCACTGCCGCGCGTAAAAACACGGATCATGCGCACAAAGCCGCACCCTTTTGCTCCGGAAGCTTCCGCTTACACGGGGTTCCGGCCCAAAAAGGCGAACGCAGCTGTTTTTGTTATCCGATCTGCCGCATCGTTCCATCGTCTTCGACTATGATCCGGGTCCATTGTTCTGCGTTCACCTCCTGGGGCTGCTAAAAAACTTAACTTACAGATTTATTATAGCGCCGTAAAAAAGCAGGGTCAACCCTAAAAGCGCCGAATTATAAAACGGAAATCCTGTACCAAAAAGCAAAACGCCCTTTCCAGCGCTTGCGGTACACTGGAAAAGGCGTTCTGTTTTTGGATATTGCCTTGGTGAGGAGGAATCATGTACAAGGAATCGGTTGCGGCCCCGGTTCCTTATGACAGCAGTATAGCAGGTTTCACATTTGATTTCATGAAGAAGCTATGAAAAAACTGTAAAAAGCATCTTGCACACTATTTTTCACATTTTTATCGCATTCGCGCACAAAAATACGCCCCATTCACTGTTGCCAGTGGATGGGGCGCTAAAAACGCAATTGTTTTTACTGCGGCAAGATGCCTGTTTTCACAGGTCTTATGCAGCAGGCGGAACAAGGTATCTGCAAGCAGACCTTATGCTCCTGACACACGCGGGGTGTGCTTTCAAGGACCCTCGCGGGCGCTTTGGTATTTCAGACATCCTGCCCTGCACCCTGTTCGCGTACAGCGTGCGGGCGGATGGTTTGAAATCAGATGCTTTGCGACGAACAAAGCGTGCTCGAGTTTGTACTCAAAATCAAAAGCCGTTTGTGCTCAGAGGTTCACAGTTTCGCACTGCTGCGTTGCGCAGTAACCGCCAGTACGGAGCCGCCGCCTTTCGGACTGAGGGGCCGCTGCAAAAGCTTTGAGCAGGCAGTCCGGCAGAAAGATTACTTGTACAGATCGACCAGGCGAGTCAGGTGCTCGTAACGGTCGTTTGCAACCTGCTGGTTGCGCTCGAACAGGGTCTTTGCACGATCGGGGAATGCACGAGTCAGGCGGCTGTAACGGGTCTCGTTTGCCAGCAGTGCCTGATACTTCTCGTTGTCCACAGCCTTGGAGGTCAGAGTGAACGGGTTCTTGCCCTGAGCCTTGTTGGCCGGGTTGAAGGTGAACAGGTTCCAGTAACCAGCCTCAACTGCCTTCTTCATCTCGTTCTGGCAGTTGGTCATGCCGCCCTTAACACCGTGCAGCTCGCAGGGAGCGTAGCCGATGATCAGAGAGGGGCCGGGATATGCCTCAGCCTCTGCGATCGCCTTGACAGCCTGGTTCATGTTAGCGCCCAGAGCGATCTGAGCAACATAGATGTAACCATAGGTCATTGCGATCTCAGACAGGCTCTTCTTGCTGATTTCCTTACCAGCAGCAGCGAACTGGCAGACCTCACCAATGTTGGAAGCCTTGGATGCCTGTCCACCGGTGTTGGAGTACATCTCAGTATCGAAGACCATGACGTTGACATCCTCGCCGGAAGCCAGGACGTGATCCAGACCACCGAAGCCGATGTCGTATGCCCAGCCGTCACCACCGAAGATCCAGACGGACTTCTTGGCGATGAACTCCTTGCTCTTCAGGATCTCAGCGGACTCGGTGCAGCCAGCGGCAGCAGCCTTCTCCAGCTCAGCGATCAGAGCCTTAGCGGGGGCATCGTTCGCCTTGGTGTTGTTCTTGGTTGCCATGAACTCGTCAAAGGCAGCCTTCAGCTCAGCGGAAGCCTTGTCAGAACCAGCGACCTCAGCGATGCGCTTGATCAGGTTCTCACGGACGGTCTTCTGGCCCAGATACAGGCCCAGGCCGTGCTCAGCGTTATCCTCGAACAGGGAGTTGCACCATGCAGGACCATGGCCGCTGTCCTTGTTGACAGTGTACGGAGAGATGGAAGCGGTACCGCCCCAGATAGAGGAGCAGCCGGTAGCGTTGGAGATGTACATCTTCTCACCAAACAGCTGGGTGATCAGACGTGCATAAGAAGTCTCGGCACAGCCTGCGCAGGAGCCAGAGAACTCCAGCAGCGGCTGGTTGAACTGAGAACCAATGACGGTATCGTCAGCAAACTTGCTGGGCTTCTTGGAGATGTTGGCGACGCAGTAGTCGAAGACTGCCTGCTGGTCTGCCTGGCTCTCCTGAGGAACCATCTGGATAGCCTTGGTGGGGCAGACGGTAACGCACTCGCCGCAGCCCATGCAGTCCAGAGGAGACACAGCCATCACAAACTTGTACTCGTTAGCGGGCTTGTTGTCACGGCTCTTGGTCTGTGCGGGAGCAGCTGCCAGCTCGTCAGCAGTCAGCAGGAAGGGACGGATGGGTGCATGAGAGCAGACGAATGCACACTGGTTGCAGCCAACGCACTTGGAAGCATCCCACTCGGGGACATTGACAGCGGTGCCGCGCTTCTCATATGCAGAAGCACCCTGCTCCCACTCGCCGTTTGCATTTGCAACGAAAGAGGAGACAGGCAGGCTGTCGCCATCCATACGAGCGATGGGCTCCATGACGTCGCGGATCTGCTTGACCAGGTCTGCACGGCCGCTCAGAGCCTTGGGAGCGGGATCGGCCTCGGGGTTGGACCAGGAAGCGGGGACGTCAACCTTGTGGATTGCGTCAACACCAGCATCGATTGCCTTCCAGTTCATCTCAACGACGTCCTGGCCCTTCTTGCCGTAGCTCTTCTGAGCTGCCTGCTTCATGAAGTTGACAGCGTCCTCGATGGGCATAACGTCAGCCAGCTTGAAGAAAGCGGACTGCAGGATGGTATTGGTGCGCTTGCCCATACCGATCTCGATTGCCTTATCGATAGCGTTGATGGTGTACAGCTGAATGTTGTTGTCAGCAATGTACTTCTTGGCCTCAGCGTTCAGGTGCTGGCCCAGCTCCTCATCGTTCCACTGGCAGTTGATCATGAACACGCCGCCGGGCTTGACATCCTGGACCATCTTCATGCCCATGTGGATGTAAGCGGGGTTGTGGCAGGCCACGAAGTCAGCCTGGTTGATGTAGTATGGGCTGCGGATGGGCTTGTCGCCGAAACGCAGGTGGCTGATGGTCACGCCGCCAGTCTTCTTGGAGTCATACTGGAAGTATGCCTGAACATACTTATCCGTGTGGTCGCCAATGATCTTGACGGAGTTCTTGTTCGCACCGACAGTACCGTCGCCGCCCAGACCCCAGAACTTGCACTCCTTGGTGCCAGCAGCTGCGGTGATGGGAGCGGGCTTGACTTCCGGCAGAGACAGGAACGTGACATCATCGGTGATGCCGAGGGTGAAGCGCTCCTTGGGAGCATTCTTCTCCAGCTCTTTGAACAGAGCGAAGATGGAAGACGGGGGAGTGTCCTTGCTGCCCAGACCGTAACGGCCGCCGGTCAGGATGACATCATTCTTGCCAGCCTCACGCAGGGTAGCTGCGACATCCAGGTACAGGGGCTCGCCCAGAGAGCCGGGCTCCTTGGTGCGGTCCAGAACTGCGACTTTCTTAGCGGTAGCAGGCAGGACCTTCAGCAGGGAAGCGGAGACCCAGGGACGATACAGGCGGACCTTGATGATACCGACCTTCTCGCCCTTAGCGTTCAGGTAGTCGATGACCTCGTCTGCGACATCGCAGATGGAGCCCATGGCCACGATGACGCGGTCAGCATCGGGTGCGCCGTAGTAGTTGAACAGGTCGTAGTTGGTGCCCAGCTTCTCGTTGATCTTGCCCATGTACTTCTCGACCACTGCGGGCAGAGCGTTGTACACGGAGTTGCAAGCTTCACGATGCTGGAAGAACACGTCGCCGTTCTCGTGAGAGCCGCGCATCTTGGGGTGCTCGGGGTTCAGAGCCTTGGCACGGAACTCCTCAACAGCCTTCATGTTGCACATTTCTTTCAGATCGGCGTAGTCCCACTTCTCGATCTTCTGGTACTCGTGAGAAGTACGGAAGCCATCGAAGAAGTTCAGGAACGGAACCTTGCCCTCGATTGCTGCCAGGTGGGCAACAGGGGACAGGTCCATGACTTCCTGGACGCTGCTCTCGACCAGCATTGCGAAGCCGGTCTGGCGGCATGCCATAACGTCGCTGTGATCACCGAAGATGTTCAGGGACTGGGTAGCAACGGTACGTGCAGAAACATCAAACACGCAGGGCAGCTGCTCCGCAGCGATCTTGTACATGTTGGGGATCATCAGCAGCAGGCCCTGAGATGCGGTGAAGGTGGTGGTAACAGCACCTGCACCCAGAGAGCCGTGCACAGCGCCTGCAGCGCCGGCCTCGGACTCCATCTCGACGACCTTGACCTGGTTGCCGAAAATGTTCTTCTGGCCAGCTGCGGACCACTGGTCCACGGAGTCAGCCATCGGAGAAGACGGGGTAATGGGGTAGATAGCAGCCACGTCCGTGTAGGCATATGCTACATGGGCAGCAGCGGTATTGCCATCCATGGTTTGCTTTGCTCTAGGCATTTTTCTTCCTCCATTGTTCAGAATTTGGTACCTTTTGCGCGGGGCAATCGCGCCCCGGCGGGGCCGGAGAACCCCAGAAAGGCACTATTGCTCATATATTATATTAGCAAATTCCGCCCCAGAAGTAAATGCAAACCAGCTGGCAAAACACAACAAAAATTCAAGATTTTTTTTGGTTGTTTTTGATGGATGTGTTCTTTGTGGAATCCAGCAGACTGACATGCTAACGTTTTATTAAGATAACCCCGTGGTTTCTGAACAAATTCTTAATTTTGGAATTGACAAGCCCGTGGCAGTTGCCGTAAACTGAACACAGACTACCATGGAAACGGAGAGGAAAAAGCAATGGATTCTGCGGTACATTATGAGAAAACACTTTCCAGTGAAGTGATTTTTGAGGGCCGGGTCATCACCCTGACCAACGATGTGGCCCTGCTGGAAAACGGCGAGACCGCCGGCCGGGAGGTGGTGCACCACCACGGTGGTGCCTGCATCCTGCCCTACTTTGAGGATGGCACCCTCTGCATGGTGCGGCAGTTCCGCTACGCCATGCAGCAGGAGCTGTGGGAGCTGCCCGCCGGCAAGCTGGAAAAAGGGGAGGACCCGTTCCTCGCCGCCCAGCGGGAGCTGGAAGAAGAGTGCGGCCTGACCGCCGACCACTACACCTCTCTGGGCCAGTTTTACCCCACCGTGGGCTATGACACGGAGATCATTTATATGTGGGTGGCAACAGGCCTCCACAAAACGCAGATGCACCTGGACGATGACGAATTCCTGACGCCGGACCGCGTCCCGCTGCAAAAGGCTTACGAAATGGTCATGAGCGGGGAGATCAAGGACGGCAAGACCATTGCAGGCGTGCTCAAGCTCAAGGCCCTGCTGGATGAGGGCAAGCTGTGAGTTTTATCATCTATGAAGACGATGACCTTGTCGTGCTGGACAAGCCCGCCGGGTGCTCCAGCGAAGAGGGCGTGCCTCAGCGGCTCCGGGAGCAATGGGGGAAGCCGGACGCTTACGTCGGCGTCATCCACCGTCTGGACACCGGCGTCTCGGGCCTGATGGTCTATGCAAAGACCCCGCAGGCGGCAGCGGCCCTGAGCCGTCAGGTAACGCGGAGCCAGGAGGCCTATGCCGTGCAGGATGGCCGGGCCGAGGGGACCCCCGCCGCTCCCCGTTTTATCAAACAGTACCGGGCTGTTATTGCAGGCGGCCCGGACGAAGCGCTCCCCGCTGAGGGTACTTTGCGGGATCACCTGTTCAAGGACAGCCGGAAAGGCCGGGTCTTCCCGGTCAGCCGCCCCCGCAAGGGTGTGAAAGAAGCTGTACTGGAGTACCGCATTGCGGCCACAATAGAAGATGGAGCGTTCAGTCTGGCGGACATCACCCTCCACACCGGGCGGACCCATCAGATCCGGGTGCAGTTTGCCTCCCGGAAGCATCCGCTCTGGGGCGATGGCAAGTACGGCAGCCGCGCCAAGGGGGCCATCGCCCTGCAGAGCGCCCGGCTGCAGTTCTTCCACCCGGTGAGCGGAGAGAAGATGGAATTCGCGTTGGCCATGCCAGCAGGGGAACCGTGGGACTATTTTATTTGATTTTCAATAAAACCTCTCAGACCGCGCTTTGGCGCGGCCAGCTCCCCTAATAGGGGAGCCAAGGGTAGGAAGCCTCCCGGCAATGTGTGTTTTGGAGCGCAGCGATCCGCTTAAAAACTGATAACTTCTGCCAAAGCCTCTCCTGCCAGGAGAGGTGGCATCGAGCAAAGCGAAGATGACGGAGAGGTTGGACGGAGCAGCGCCTTTCTTTTAGGAGAATCATCATGGAACAATACAAAACTGATGCTGAAATTTACGAGGTGCTGGAGCGGGAGATCATTGACCTGACCATCCGGCCGGGCAGCTCCCTGAGCGAGAACCCGCTCTGCGCCCGCTTTGGGGCCCCCCGCACCCTCATCCGGGTGGTGCTGCAAAAATTGCAGGAAAAGGGGCTGGTGAAGATCGTGCCGTACAAGGGCACTACCGTTACCCGGCTCAACCGGGAGATCGTGGATGAGCTCATCTATGAGCGCACCGCCGTGGAGGCCCGGGTGCTGCGGGATTTTGCACCCCACTGCACGCCGGAACAGCGGGCTCTCATCCGCCGCCGGGCCGACGCCTACGCGGCCCTGGCCCAGGCCGAAACGCCGGACTATAACCGTCTGTACGAGGCAGACCGCCTGCTCCATGAGACCTGGTTTGCCTCCATGGGCAAAATGTACCTCTTTCGCACGCTGCAGAACGCTCACGCCGATTACAGCCGCTTCCGGATGCTGGACACCATCACCAGCGGCGGGCTGGCGGAGGTCATCGCGGACCACCAGAACCTGATTGACGCCATTGAGCGGTGCGACCTGGCCGCCTTTGAGCCGCTGGTGGAGCGCCATCTCTACGGCGGCATCCGCCGCCTGGGCTCCCGGCTCACGGAAGAATACGCCGATTATTTTGAGCCGGAAAAATAATGCAGAAATTGTTCCACGGGGAACATTATCAAAAGGAGTCCTGTGCGTTCAACCGCACAGGACTCCTTTTGTATCTGTATTTAGCCGAACACGCCCGAAATAAAAATCTCCAACCCAATGCCGATGAGGATAACACCACCCAGGATGGAGGCTTTGCCGGAGAGTTCGGTGCCAAACTTTTTGCCAAGGCTCAAACCTGCCTCACAGAGGAAGAACGTGACCGTTGCCACGATGAGGGAGCAGACCAGTGCCATCAGCCAGCCGTACTCCGAGATGGTGAAGCCGACGGAAAGAGTTTGGCGGCTCATGCTGCGAAGCTGACTCATCCTTGCCGGCGCCTTT
>ENA-OPCI01000929-OPCI01000929.1-human-gut-metagenome-genome-assembly--contig:-NODE-929-length-18352-cov-9.511778_pt1 | contig 18352 bp, 11 predicted proteins | sample MGYA00241564_ERZ501479 | MGnify/ENA primary metagenome ERZ501479 (study PRJEB25962, sample SAMEA2042630) | human gut metagenome | biome: human gut; feature: human-associated habitat; material: faeces...
TAGACACTTTCCCGGAACGATTTAGGATTATGGATTCTGAGCCGGAAAAGAGAATTGTTGTGATATAATAAATTTGTAACACCTTGTTCGAATAATATATTATAATATTACTCAAACAAGGAGGACGTTACTATGTCAGTACATTACACCGAAGACTTCAAAAAAGAAGTAGTTAAAGCCTATATGGCAGGCGACAAATCAATACCGCAAATTGCTGTTGAATTTAATGTTGCCAAAAGCTCAGTTAGCAAATGGGTTAACGAATACAAGGAAGAATGCCTTTATACCACCAGCACAACCGCAGAATCTAATGAAGCAAAGGAAATCAGAAGATTAAATCAGCTTCTTAATGAAAAAGATAAAGAGATTGCTTTCTTAAAAAAAGCGGCGGCATTCTTCGCGAAGGAAATCGATTAGTGGTATATCGATTCATCGATGACAATAAAAATATATTTGGTTTAAGATGGCTATGCCAGAAGTTTGGCATTAGTCCTAATTGTTATTACAACTACAAAAAGGATGCAAAGCGAAAATATCGTGAACGCTTAGCACATATCTTTGAGCTTATAAAGTATGTTTATTACAACAACAATCGTGTTATAGGCTATAGGACTATGCGCATTTTTATCAAACGATATGGCTATGAGTTAAGCAATACCACAATGCATAAATATATGAACAAGGAATTGAATCTTTGTGCAGTAATTATGCATTCTAAGCCAGGTTACAAGACTGGCAAAAAGAATAAAATCTTTGACAATCTCTTAAATCAGAATTTTACTGTCGACTGCAAGAACAAAGTATGGTGCACAGACTTCACATATATGCGCCAGCCAAATGGAAAATTCAGATACAACTGTTCAATTATTGATTTGTATGACAGGTCAGCTGTCGCTTCGTTAAACAGTGATTATATCAACACTGATTGGGCAATAAGCACTCTGAAGACAGCCCTTGAAAAGGAAAACTACCCTAAAGTGATTTTGCATTCAGACCAGGGGGTACAGTTTACTTCATGGGAATTTGTAAATTTTTGCAAAGAGAATAATATAACACAAAGTATGAGTAAGGCTGGCTGTCCTTATGATAATGCTCCCATGGAAAGATTTTATAACACTTTCAAAAGCAACTTTTATAACATAACTTCATTTTCAAATGTAGAGATGATGGATGAACTAACTATTAAATACATAAATTGGTATAACTATGTTCGCCCTCATTCATACAATAATTATTTAACACCAATGGAGGCTCGTTACAGGTAGGTATTTATCGAACAAAGTGTTATAAAAAAGCTTGACCACAACACCCTTTTTGTTTAGGCTTTTTGACTTCTTTAGACTTAACAGGGCGGACATGAGGGTTAAGGTTATCTGAATCAGAATCCCAGAGGCGGTTCAGAAAATCATAAAAGGTACCAACACCAGGAGTATCACCAACCTCAAAACCATTAAGAATGGCATAGAGAGGGTTTAGTTTAAGCTGTGCAGCCCAGTCTGTCAGTGAAGTGACCTTGAAATCAATAGATAACAGGTAAGAACGTTGCATGCAGGAAGGAGTTCTTGGTCTTGGACCGAAGACAGAATATCGGCTACGCATCAGTTCATCAGTATAAGACAGATCGAGGTTCCAGAAATGGTCAATGATGTCCCATGTAGAACGGGAAAGAGCATCAGGATTCGGATAATATTTACGAAGATTTTCAACAACAAAATTTTGGTAGGTGGAATGACCACCAGTGTTAACAGGTAACAAAAAAATCGCCTCCAATCGAAGATATGACTTATAAATAAGGGCGCGAAGCGCCGCATTTTTCGATGGATTTGTCAAGAGGATTTGACAAAAAAAGTGGGGGATTTTAAAAAAAAAGGAATCTGAAAGCCTTGAAATTACTGGCTTAGAGATTCCGAGAGATTATTACTATGACAAGGAGGAACTAAAAGTTGGACATCATCTGGAAGGAACAGGGTTTTATATATAATGAAGAATACAGGGAACTGAATGAACAAACGCTTTTGCTGGATGGCAGACTTTCCCGGGAGGAGGCGGCTGCGCATCCTCATGTCTACTGTGATATTCAGGAGGCTTTTGCCGGTCGTGAACTTTCGGAAGGGAGTCTGGAAAATCCCACTATCATGTACATTGTTCCAAATGTCTATTGGATTGATGACCCTCTGGCAACAGATACCCTGCAAAAAAAAGAAGGGGATAGAGCTCCCTTCGGTATGCATGTAAACAGCAGATCTTTAAAAATAGTAGGATTATCCGAAAAGCCGGAAAACATAGTGATTGCAGGCAACAGAGGGCAGTCCCATGCCTGCAACGGAAATTATACTCTGTTTAGTTTTCAGGTGGAGGAATTGTTCCTTGCCAATCTGACGCTGGGAAACTATTGTTGTATAGATTTAGTCTATCCGACGAATCCGGCACTGAATCAGCAAAAGAGAACGGAGTCTGTTACCCAGGCACAGCTTGCTTTTCAGGAAGGAGAAAAACTCTGTGCCGACAATTGCCGTTTTGTGAGTCGGTTAAATCTGGTCCCCGTTTGTGGGGCAAAACGCGCATTGTATCGGAATTGTCATTTTGAGAGCACAGATGATGCTTTAAACGGAAACGCAGTGTATGTAGGCTGCGATTTTGATTTTTACGGTAATCGGCCCATTTATCAGGCAACAGGAACGGGAGCTGTGTTTATTGACTGCATTTTCCGTAGCAGGATTAAGACTCTGGGAACGGAGGCAGAACAGTATCTTACCAAGGAGGGCGGTCAGATCGCTTTGATTGATTGTTGCTATGAAACAGCGGAAAACGTGCCTGTGAGAGTTGACTGGACGAAATATCCATTGCCCTCTCTAAAATGTTATCAGTACGGAGTTGTTCAAAACGGAAAGCCGGTCATACTTGGAGGCGGTGGCAGCGAAGAAACGGTACAGCTTCAGGGTAAGAAAGCGCTGGAAGCCTATGTTTTCGAATATGAGGCAAAGAGATATATCAATATTGAAAATCTGCTTGGGGGAAGTGAGGGCTGGAATCCTCTGGGAGAGCCGGAAATTTCGAAAAAAGCCGGGAAGCTGCGAATTCCGACTTTTATGCAGTTGCAGACAGACAGGGAAAAAATTGTCTACGGAGAAGATGCTATTCATGTTACCGCTAAGGTATTCCTCTTTTCCGGAGAGGAATGTCGGGAGAGGGTTGACTTTCGATTGGAGAAAAGAGATACAGTTTATGCAGAACTGATTCCGGAAACGGAGCATTCCTGTCGAATTGAAAATCGCAATCACAGTGAGCAGGAAAAGCAGCTTGTGGTTCATGCGTGTACGGAGAGCGGTCTGGAGGCTGCGGTTGCCATTTCTGTGGAACCCTGCCTCTTTCCAGCACCGAAACTGACAGGAGAACCTGTAATGAAGATGGAAAGAGAAATGGGATGTGTGACTCTTTCCTATGCTCTGTCTTCAAAGGAACGCACGGATGCGTCGGAGATTTCCTGGTACAGGTGTGATACCGCAGCGGGAGAGGGTGCGGTACTCTGCGCTGTGACCAAAAGAAGCATTCCGCTTCAATGCTATCGTTTGACAGCGGCTGATATCGGAAAATATATAAAGGCAGTCATCATTCCCAGACTTTCGGGAAGTTTGCCGGGAATTGCAAAAGAGGTTATGACATCTTTTCCTGTGACGGAAGACGAAGTGGATGAGAAGTATTTATTTACAGATTTCTCTGAATTACCGGATGAAAATCAGCCGGAATTAAGAAGGGGAAGCTGGACTTTGGATTGTGCAAGACCGGTCGACATAGAGATTAACTCGTCCACCTTTGGCAGTTGGGAGATGGATAGCAGTATTCCGGCCTGGCAATATGGGGAGACAGGCAATGGAAGCAAGGGTGTGGGGTTCTATCAGAATACCCAGGGCGCCAGACTTCGGTTTGCTCCCGTCTTAAAACAGTATGGTGATATGAGCCTGACGGTAAAGGCTGACCCTGCAAAGACGGCGGGGCAGGGGTTTGGCAGTACAGGACAATACATGGATTTTGGAATCAAGTTTGAGGTAGAAAAGTTGACAGGATATGCTTTGCGGGTAATCCGCGTAAAAGAAGCTTCTGATGCAGTAGCAATGGCGCTGGTAGAATACAGAGAAGGAAAGAGCAGCTATCTGACTGCATTACAGTTGGTTTCCTGTTATCTCACCGGCTTTTGTGTAACTGTCAGATTGGAAGGAAAAACGCTGATTGCTACGGCTGAATGTGATACACCTCAGCCTGCTTATCAGATGGAAAAAGGCTATGCACATGAGGTACGGTTGGAGTCGGAGGTGTCGGTAAATCCAGAGGGCGGAATTTTGATCTGGCATACGGGAACACCGGGAACGGGCGGCTGGCAGAACACGACTATGCTCCATAGTATAGAAGTGGAATGGGAAACAGATAACAAGAATTCTTTAACTCCCATCATCAAATGACCATTCTGATTTTTCATGAATTGTTGTAGCTTTCATACGGAAAATCCTATATAATTGTGAGCAGGAACAATGAATTGAATGAAGAAATATGACAAATTAGGGTTTTACAGTAGAAAATAGATTCTATAATTTTAAAAGGAAGTGTGATTGACATAAATACAACAAAAGGGATGACGGAAGGTAATTGCATGAAACTGATTGTTCAGTTTTTTCTTCCGATTCTGGCAGGTAATTTTTTTCAACAGTTTTATAATTTTATAGATTCGGTTATTGTTGGAAAGGGAATAGGAGATGCAGCATTAGCGGCTGTGGGAAATACCGGTTCCGTGCATTTCTTTATCCTTGGATTTATGATTGGACTTACAGGAGGGCTTGGAATTTATATTTCACAATCCTTTGGAGCACAGGATTATGGAAAAATGAGACAGGAAACAGCTATGTCAGTGCTGATTTGTCTTGGAATCGGTGTTGTTGTTACAATACTTAGTCTGTTAGCAATGAGACCTTTATTCACTTTTCTGAATACACCGCAGGACATGATGAAGGATACGATCAGTTATTTTAGAATCATTCTGATAGGCAGTACGGTAACAGTATGCAACAATTTTGCCATGACATTGTTGCGATGCGTGGGAAATAGCAGAGTTCCGCTCATTGCAATGATTCTTTCTTCCATTATAAATGTCATATTGGATGTTTTGTTTGTATTTCCGGGGAAAATGGGAGTATCCGGTGCAGCGTTGGCAACTGTTTTGGCACAGGTGTGCTCCTTGCTGTACTGTTATATTTATATACGCAGAATAAAAGAGTTAGAATTTACGGCAACAGACTGGAAAGTCAGAATACATATTGTAAAATATCTTATGCTTAAGGGCATACCGGTAGCAGTCATGAATTCTGTCACATCATTTGGAGGAATGATCTTACAATATTTCGTGAATGCCATGGGAACTCTTTATGTTGCGGCATATGCAGCCTGTATGAAATTATGCAGCCTTTTTGAACAGGCGGGAGGAGCAGTAGGACTTGCGATACTTACTTTCACAGGTCAGAATTACGGTGCAAATAAGATAAAAAGAATTAGAAGAGGAGTATGGGATGGCATCTTACTGTCTACGTTAATCAATATTCCTATATGCCTTGTACAGCTTATCATTCCGGAGATACTGACAAGGCTTATGTTAAATAATCCGATTGTTATATCTTATACCAGAGAATTCCTTTTCGTCACAGGAATTGCCATTTTCCCTTTGGGATGGCTTTTTGTCACCAGAAGTGCATGTCAGGGATTGGGTAAAACATTTGTACCAATGCTTTCCGGAGTACTTGAGGTTGGAATGCGTGTGGTTACAGGCTTCCTACTGGTACCCCGGATGGGATTTCAGGGAGTGGTCATTGCAGAAGTATCTGCATGGTGTGGGGCAGCAGTGATGCTATGTGTTACATACAATATATATATAAAACGGCTGTACCAAAGGTAATTGATGGTTCGGCATTCCTTGGAATTATACTATATGGGATTTTGGAAGGATACAGATAAACCAAGAGCAGAGTTTAAACTTGCGGATGGAGAAGAATTTGTGGCAGCCTATGAGTACTGCAATTTACATGGGTTATGGAAGAAATAAGATATAGCAAATAGAGGTACAAATTTCAGTTTCATGTTGCTTTTAATAATTGAATATTGAATGATTTTACATAGCCGTTAAGGAGTAATTTTTGCTCCCTAGCGGCTTATTTTATTTTTCAAAGTAGGAGGTGAGAAAATTGAAAATTAGAAAGGTTGATGACAAACCGATGGTCATTCACACCAAGGAGAAAGCCAAGATTCATGCCCACGAGCCAAATGGAGCCAAGATTAAAGGCAGCAACATCTATACAGTAGAGAGAGGTCCTAAGACAGCTGGTGCAAAGGTAACTGATACGGATAGAAAGAAGTCCTATCGCAAGAGTACCATTCATCAGTCGGAGCCGAAGAATAAGGGATTATCAAGATTCAAGCAAAACCTTAAGGAATCAAACACTTCCATCAAGACCAAGAACACGAATCTTCACATTGCAGGAAGAACTGGAGCACTTGTAGCCGGGGCAGTAACAGATCAGGTGGAAGGCGGTCAGGAGGTATCGCAGGCAGCATATCTTGCATATGAAGCAAGCCGCCCTGTTACCGGAACTGCTTCTAAGGGGGCTGCACTTTTCAGGAAAAAGGCGGCAGCCGAGGCAAAGAAGCGTATCAAGAAGGTAGAGGCAGGAAAGAAGCTGGCAAAAAAGACAGCAAAGAAAGCTGCCAAAGATACAGCCAAGACTGTAGCTAAAGAGACGGCAAAAGAAACAGCAAAGACTACTGCCAAGGTTGCAACGAAAACTGCTACAAAGGCAGCTGCTACGGCGGCAGGGACAGCGGTTGCACCGGGAGTTGGCACTGCAATCGGCATGGCAGTCGGATATGCTGCAGGTGTGTCCATAGAGGTCAAGGATGAAAAGATGACAAACCGGAGCAGGAAGATAAAGTTCTTTCTGGATAAGATGAAAGCACAGGAGAATCAGACGGATAGTGTGGCAAAGCTGGTAAAGGATCTGATTGTGCGAAAAGCGATTACCTGGGTAAAGGCAGCTGCACCGATTATCGGATTGGTGCTTTTATTACTTGTTCTTGTAGTTGCCATGATTGCGGTTCCGGTTATAGCGGTGATAGCAATCCTTTACAATTCTCCATTTGCTTTATTCCTGCCACCACTTGAATCAGGAGATACCGTGCAGACAGTAACGAGTGCCTATGTGCAGGAGTTTAACCGGGATGTGAACACGAAAGTGAATGAGCATACCGGATATGACCTTGGAGAGCTTGTCTATGTGGATTATGAAGGTATGGAAGAAAATCCAAGCAATTACTATGACATCATGGCAGTCTATATGGTCAAGCATGGTGTCGGAGATACTGCAACAGTCATGAATGATACTTCTAAAGGCTGGCTGCAGGCAGTTGTAAATGATATGTGTTCATACACCACAAGCACCGGAACAAAGGATGTGGAAGAAACAGATGCAGACGGTAATGTAACTACTGTCACGAAGTCGGTTCTGTATGTGAATGTCACACTCAAATCTTATCGGGATATGATTTCGGTGTATGGATTTGACGCTAACCAGGTGGAAATGCTTGAGCAGATTATGAGTCCTGATTTTATGGGGCAGCTTGGATATGCAGGAAGTGGCAGTGGTGGCGGAGGTGGAAGCCCCGGAGTAAGCTCCATGACAGAGGATGAGATAAATGCAATCCTTAGTGGAATTACAGACAGCAGACAGAAAACAGTCTGCTCTTATGCACTTCACAGAGTAGGTTATCCATATAGTCAGGATTTACGAGACAGTGGTAATTATTATGACTGCAGTTCACTAGCATATTACTCATGGAAGGATGCCGGAGTGGATATAAGTCATGGTGGAGCAACCACAGCTGCGGCAGAGGCACAGGGACTAGATGAGGCAGGAAAGACAGTAACTTATGACCAGCTTCAGCCGGGTGACCTGATTTTCTACAGTTTTACAAGCAACGGAAGATATATGAATATCAGCCATGTGGCTGTTTATGTCGGTAATGGCAAGGTTGTAGAGGCACTTAATGAGAGTCTTGGTGTTGTATATCGTGATGTTGCAAGTACCGGAAAGATAGTTGTGATAGGACGACCATAGATTAAAAATTCAGAGAGGGCAGATGTCCTCTCTGAGAATGGAGGTAAGAATGGATTTAAGAGATGTTGTTCTGGTAATAGAAAATGATAAGGGAACAGAGATAAATATGCTTATGTCATTGGACGATTATAAGAAATTTGTTTCTATTGATGATATGTCAGAACTGGCAGATCAGATGCTTTGTCTTGGCAGAACTCTTGGAGAAGAGGAAAGCTTTACAGAGTATTACAGGGCGGCAAATGTAACGATATCCGCAAGATTCTGTAAGGATGATGTACAGCTCGGACACTTTCTTCAAGGATTTTATAACGATTCCAAAGAATTTCGGTTTGATAAAGAAGCCAGTTCTTATGAATGTGTTGCAAAGCTTAAGGAGATTGGAATGACTGATAAGGGCTGGGTAGATGATTTTAACCTACATTATGAAAGTGTGGACAGATTATTTGAAAGGGGACAGACATTCCATAACTTCAATGACCATGATTACATGGTGCTTGAAGCATTATCACCAAGAAATCTTGTGGTGATGGATATGAAGTCAGGTTCCCTTACAATCGCCCTTGGTGCGACAGAGTATAAGCGTTATCCGAAGGATGAGAAGCCTACAAAGGACAATACCACAATCGGGGTATCGTGGGAGCATGGCATTTATCTTGGTTCCACACTCTCAACCACGAATTTCAAGGCATACAAAAGAGAGTATGGCACACCGGAAAAGATAGAGGATATCTATGATTACCGGGCAAAGCTCAAGCAGAAGTTCTATTTTTATCAGGATATGTCAAAGGATGATGATGTACCAAAGAAGCTGCAGAATGACTTCCTTCACCAGATGTATGAGGATTTCGGAACGATTGAAGAGGATTGTTTTTACGACAGGCTGGAAGATGGAAAGTACGATGGAGGCTTTAAGGAAAGACAGGTAAAGGAGGAAAAGAGCCGGTGATGAGATTTTTACAGGAGGCGATATCATATGGAGCAGGAATTTGATGTTGAGATAAAAGAAGTGCTTTCACGAGTACAGAAAGTAAAGGCAGAGTCGCTTGACGATGCCATCAATAAGGCAATGGATATGTATTATGCAGAGCAGATAGTCCTTGGAGCAGAGGACATGAAGGGAGTTGATTTTGCGCCTATCAGCGAAGGTCAGCTCCCTTCTTCATTAAAAGAAAACGGAGGAAGAACAAGATGAAAAGTGATTCAACAACAGTAATTAAGAACATGGAGTTTTTAGTAAAGGAACTTCATAAGGAGTGGGACAGATCGGGTGATTCTAAGGCATCCGTTATTATTTCCCTTGAGGAAGTAGATGGTATCAATGATAAGTTAAAAGAGATTATCTATCAGACACAGAAGTCAGTCGATGAGGATGAGCTGACCTTTAAACAGAGCATTGCAAAGTCCAAGGAGTGCTATGTGCTTCTTCGTGTGGTGCGTAAGATTGCAAAGAAAAAGGATAAATGTGAAAAGCAGGCAATCGACAATGAATTTGCAATCGAGCTGGATAAGGATGAGTTAAAGCTATTTAAAGGATTGTTTGCAGAGATGTTTAAGTAGAGGAGGACAAAGGTATGGGCGTTGATATGAAGGTCAAAGCGATATACGATTCTGAGATTGGTAACATCACCAGATCAGAAAAGAACTGGAAGGATGTGTTAAAGGTCGCAGGTCAGTTATACCGCTATGAATTTGACAATATCGTTATGGTAACAGCTCAGAGACCTCCGGAAAAAAGCACACTCATGGCAGATTATGATACCTGGAAAAAGGTGGGAAGATATGTAAAGCGTGGTGCGAAAGGCTGCGCCATCTTCCCGTCAAGGGCACTGAATCCACGTATGAGATATATCTTTGATATCAGTGATACCGGAGGGAAGAATGTTAAGCTGACATGGGACCTTGAGGGAGAAAATCTTAAGGATTATGTGGATTTTCTTGTGTCAGAAGGTCAGATTGAGCAGTACGATAACGGCGACAGGGAGTCTCTAAAAAATATATTAAAACAGTTTACAGGAACAGATGTTTGGCTTATAATAAAAGAAAAGTTCGGAGATCGAATGACCGAGCTTATGCAGCTATCAGGTAGTGTGATAAAGGAAGAAAGTAAGAAACGCAATGGCTTACAGCAGGAAATGGAAATGGACATGGAGCAGCTTGTATATGCAAGTGTCATGTATGCTGTAGGGACGAGATGCGGATTTGACTTATCTGTGCAAGAACAGGATTTTAGTCAGATCGTAAATATCAAAGACGAAGAGATCATTTACCGTCTTGGTTCCATTGTATGCGATGTCTCCTGTAGTGTTCTTAGAGAATTTAGTCGTAACTTAAAGGCAATCGAGAGCGAAAGGAGAATTGGATATGTTAGAAGAAATGACTTACAAGGAAGTGGACGGACTGCTTTATCCGCAGATAGAGATGCCGGACGAGACGGAGGATCTCACGAAGCTGGGCAAATACGGAAGGATGGCGATGAGTTATCTTCAGGAGAACGAGCCGGCAAGATACAAGACGCTGATGAGATTCGGGAAGATGTACGAGAAGATGTCAGCGGTAGAGGAGGAAGCGAATCAGCTGTACGACCAACTGGAGATGCAGTATCTGGCGAAGCACAAGCCACAGGATCCGTCATCGACAATGGAGATGTGGAAGATAAGAGAGCAGGCGAAGATGCAGGCAGAGGAAGTGGTACTCCATCAGGTAGTGATGCGATTCCACTAGAATCTGATGATACAGAACTGAATAGGGAACTTGATGAAATCAATTCATTGGGTGTTAGTAAGGAAGCCGAATATACACAGGCTTCCTTTTTTTTCGACCAGAACGGGCAGGCAAGCATTGGCACCATTCATACTGAGGACGAAAACAATAATCAGTTTATGCGTCAGTTCGAACAGGACAGAAAAGCTGCATTAGCAGGTAAATACAATTATCTGAATCCCAAAAAGTCTGCAACAGTACCAGGTGAGTATATCAAGCAGGTGCTTATGAGAGGTACAGGTTTTATCGGTGGCAAGGGCAGGGTATGCAAGATTTTTGAAACAGAGATTGATGCAGGAACCAGAGCAAAGCGTATCAAAGCAGAATATGGTCAGGGAGGTGCAGGCTGGCCGGTTGACGGACTGGGACTGCACGGGTATGACACATTTCATGGGAACGGACTGCGTTTTCAGTGGCGAGATGAGGATGGAGAGGTTGAAGGATATGTTTCATGGAAAGATATCGAAAAAGAGCTTGGTGTCCTTATTCTTACAGGGGAATACCAGCCTGAGACACCTCGTATTGATGAGCTTGCGATGGACGGACTCCGTGAGGATGATGAGGTCATTGATGCCGAATACCGGGAAGTGGAACCGGAAGAGGCAGAATCAGAGATTGATGATTATGCAATACCGGATGAGCCGGAGAGCTATGCTTCTAACAGAGATTATGTAAGTGCAAAAGGCATGACACCACAGGAAACTGCCGATGAAGACCGCATGGTAACACAGGCAGAATATGGTGCAGAGATAGAAGCTGAAACATCTGAAAAAGATCCATCAGAGCTTCAGTATATTACACCGATTGATTATGCCAAGCGTATTGCAGAGCTTGATGAAGACCTGCGTGATGTGGCGGAGATTCTTGTAACAGATTGCAGCTGCTACACTCCGTTTAGGGCATTCCTTATGGATGTGGTGCAGTCTGATTTTGCATTTATGCCCAATAAACTTGACCTTATCAGGGATATTGCATTAGGGACAGATAATGCAGAAAGAAAGGCATATTCCAACAATAAGTATGGTCTTGTGGAGTACTCAATCAGAAGCGGATATGTGAAGATCAGCTATAAGAACAGGAATGGTGTGCGTAAAGAAGGTGCTCTCGATTGGCGTGAGTTATATGAAATCTTATCTTATATGGTAAAACAGCCATTTTACTGCGGAGAAGACCAGAAGAAGTATTATCAGGAGACAAAGCAGAAGGCTGACAGGGATAAGATGAATCCGGTCTATAAGAGATTCTTTGATATCGAGGATAGTGTAAAAGCCAATCGTCTTGAAACCAGGGAAAGAGCAATAGCGAATGGCTGGGAAACCAAGATTGATGAGAATGGACATGTGGTTTCAGATGATGCAGTATCAGTATCTGTGGAAGATATTCAGGCTGATACAGAATCACAGGAAACTGTAGATTTTACACCAAAGCAGGAGCCAGTACAGCAAGTAGGAAGTCTTGAAAATGAGAAGAATGTTGCCGGGCAGACGAAGCACAACTTCCACTATAATCTCTGGGAAATGGAAAAAGGTGGTGCCAAGACCAGATACCAGTGGAATATGGATGCAATCCGCACTCTAAAGCAGATTGAATCAGAAAACAGGCTTGCCACACCGGAGGAGCAGAAAGTTCTGTCGAAGTTTGTCGGATGGGGCGGACTGTCACAGGCATTTGACGAGGAAAACGCAGGCTGGAGCAAAGAGTATGTAGAGCTGAAAGAACTTTTATCTGATGAGGAATACAGTGCTGCCAGGGCAACAGTAAATAACGCCTTTTACACTTCACCGGAGATTGCCATGTGCATGAATTCGGCACTTGTCCAGTTTGGTTTCAGAGGCGGCAATGTATTAGAGCCATCCATGGGTATCGGTAACTTCTTTGGAAGTATGCCGGAAACAATGCATGAAGCAAAGCTGTATGGAGTGGAGCTTGACAGCATTTCGGGAAGAATCGCAAAGCAGCTTTATCAGAATGCTAATATTTCTATCACAGGATTTGAGAATACCACATATCCGGATAACTTCTTTGATGTGGTTGTCGGAAATGTGCCATTTGGAGATTATAAGGTATTTGATCCGAAGTACAACAAGTATAACTTCCGTATCCACGATTATTTCCTTGCAAAAGCACTTGATCAGGTAAGACCGGGAGGCATGGTTGCAGTAATCACCACAAAGGGAACACTTGATAAGGCAAATCCTACTATCCGAAAATATCTGGCTGAAAGAGCAGAGCTTGTGGGAGCAGTAAGACTTCCGAATACTGCATTTAAAGACAATGCAGGAACCGAAGTGACAGCAGATATCCTGTTTTTGCAGAAGAGGGAGAGAAAGATTGATATTGAGCCTGACTGGGTGCACCTTGGTGTGACCGAGAATGGCATTGCAGTCAACTCTTATTTTGCAGAGCATCCGGAAATGATGCTTGGGGCTATGGAGTATGACACAAGGATTTACGGACAGGACAGCAGATATACAGTCTGTGTGAATGATGATGAGAACTTCAATATGTATGAAGCATTAAACAAAGCTATCGGTAATATCAAAGCACAGATGACAGATTTTGAGAGAGTGGCAGATGAGGCGGAGCAGACGGAGGAAGTTATCCCGGCTGATCCGGATGTGAGAAACTACACTTACACATTTTTTGAAGGAAAGCTCTATTACAGGGAAAATTCCGAGATGGTAAGAAAAGAAGTATCACAGACTGCCGAGGAGCGAATCCGAAGCCTTGATGAAATCAGACAGATAACAAGAGAGCTGATTGATATCCAGATGGATGGCTGCAGCGAGGAGGAGCTTTCTGATAAGCAGAGACTTCTTAATGTAAAATATGATGCATTTGTAAAGCAGTATGGCGCCATTACTTCAAAAGCAAACAGAATAGCTTTCAGGGATGACAGCGATTACCCGCTTCTTTGCAGTCTTGAGGAAGTAAATGAAGACGGGGAGGTGAAAAAAGCGGATATGTTTTATAAGCAGACGATTAAGGCAAAGACTGTCATAGACAGGGTTGAGACTGCTGTGGAAGCATTAAATGTATCCGTCAATGAATTTGGATATGTAAATCTTGCCTATATGCTCTCTATCTATGAGCCGGATATTACTAATGCAAAGGAAGAACTTGCAGAAAAGTCCGGGCAGACAGCTGATGAGATAACATTTAGTGATGATGCTTTGGCAGAGCTTAGAAGGGCAGTTCTTGTGGAAGAGCTGGATGGATTGATTTTCCTAAATCCCGACCGCTACAACGAGAACAATCCCGACATCGGCTGGGAGACGGCAGACGAGTATCTTTCCGGCAATGTGAGAGACAAGCTTCGTGTAGCAAAAGCTATGGCAGCGGATACAGACAATCTGCAGGCAGAAAGATTTGCAGGCAATGTGGTAGCACTTGAAAAGGTGCAGCCGGAATGGATTGAAGCTTCAGATATTGATGTAAAGATTGGCACAACATGGATTGAGCCGCTTGATTATGAGCAGTTTATCTATGAACTTCTCAATACACCTAGACGGGCAAGGGCAGTCAGAAGCCAGTATTACAATACTGGCATTCAGGTACACTTAAATAAGATGAGCATGGAATGGTTCATCGAGAATAAGAGCATGGATAAGCATTCAGTGGCAGCTACTAAGACCTATGGTACAAGCCGCATGGATGCTTATTCTATTTTTGAGGATACGCTGAATCTAAAGACTGTAACCGTCAGGGACAGGATTGATGACGGAGATGGCAAATATCATTACGAAGTCAATAAGAATGAGACAATGCTTGCAAGGGAAAAGCAGAACATGATCAAGGAGAAGTTCAAGGAATGGCTGTTTGCAGAGCCGGAGCGAAGACAGAAATATGTGGAGTATTACAACGAGACATTCAATAACATCCGTCTGCGTGAGTATGACGGAAGTCACTTACAGTTTCCGGGAATGAATCCGGCGATTGAGTTAAAGCCACACCAGAAAAATGCGGTGGCAAGAATTCTTCTTGGGGGAAATACTCTGCTGGCACACTGTGTCGGAGCCGGAAAGTCATTTGAGATGATGGCTGCCTGCATGGAGCAGAAGAGACTTGGACTTGCCAATAAGACAATCATGGTTGTACCAAAGCCGCTTATCGGTCAGACGGCATCAGAGTTTTTAAGGCTTTATCCGTCAGCAAATATCTTAGTTGCCACAGAGCGTGATTTTGAGAAGAGCCGCAGAAAGCAGTTTGTATCAAGGATTGCGACAGGTGACTATGACTGTATCATCATGTCGCACTCGCAGTTTGAGAAAATTCCAATCTCAGCAGAGAGAAAGGAGAGAATGCTTAACGAGCAGATTGATGAAATCAGCTATGCGATTGATGAGATGAAGGAGCGTAACGGAGAGCGATGGACTGTAAAGCAGATGGAAAGCCAGAAGAAAAAGCTGGAGGAACAGCTGAAATCTCTATCTGATGAGAGCAGGAAGGATGACCTTATAACCTTTGAGGAACTTGGCGTGGATTCTATCATGGTGGACGAAGCACATAATTTCAAGAACCTTGCGATTTTTTCCAAGATGAATAATGTGTCAGGTATCAGCAGCAGTGGAGCGAAAAAGTCAACGGATATGCAACTTAAATGCCAGTATCTATCAGAGATAAATGATGGCAGAGGCATTGTATTTGCAACAGGTACACCGATATCCAATACCATGTGTGAGATGTATGTCATGCAGCTTTACTTGCAGAAAGCGGCACTTGAAGAGATGGGGATTTATCACTTTGATTCTTGGGCTGCAAACTTTGGTGAGGTGACTACTGCATTGGAGCTTACAGTTGAGGGAAGTGGTTTCCGAATTAAGAGCAGGTTCAATAAATTTACGAATCTGCCTGAGCTTATGAATATCTTTCGTGAGGTAGCCGATGTGCAGACAGCAGACATGCTTGCTCTTGATGTACCGGCTCTTCGTGGTGGTAAGCCTATCATTGTGGAGTCAGAGCCGGACTGGTATGTAAAGCAGGTCATGGAAAACTTTGTTGCAAGAGCAGAGCGTATCAGAGGTGGTGGAGTTGATCCGAGTGAGGACAACTTTTTAAAGATTACCCATGAGGCAAGATTATTAGGAACAGATGCAAGGCTGATTGATAAGGATGCTCCAAACAATCCAGATGGAAAGCTAAACAAGGTTGCGGAGAATGTGTGGAAAGAATATGAGAAAGGAAATGCCAACGGTCATATAGGCTGCCAGCTTATTTTTTCGGACATCGGCACACCGGGACCGGATAAGGATTTTACTATTTATGATTATCTGAAGGAGACACTTATCCAGTATGGTATTCCCGCAGATGAGATAGCATTTATCCATGATGCCAAGACGGATGCACAGAGAGACGCACTTTTTAAGGAGATGAGGACAGGTAAGAAGAAAGTTCTTATCGGTTCGACTGACAAGTGCGGAACCGGAGTTAATGTACAGACACACCTTGTTGCTATGCATCATGTGGACTGTCCCTGGAAGCCTTCTTCCATTGAGCAGAGAGAGGGACGAGGCATCAGACAGGGCAATGAAAACAAGGAAGTTGCAATATACAGATATGTTACCAAAGGAACCTTTGATGCATACAACTGGTCGCTTGTGGAGAATAAGCAGCGTTTTATCAGTCAGGTTATGACCAGCAAGGCAGTAAGCCGAAGCTGTGAGGATATCGACGAGGCAACTCTTTCTTATGCAGAGATTAAGGCGGTTGCAACTGGCAATCCGTTAATCAAAGAAAAGATGGAGATTGATAATGATGTCCAGAGACTTAAGCTTTTAAAGGCATCTTATGACAATCAGAGATATGGCTTGCAGGATAACTTTATGATTAAGTATCCAAAACTTATAAGGTCTGCAACAGAAAAACTTGCAAATGTCAGAGAGGATGTAAAGGCAAGGGATAAGGAGCTGATTGATAATCCGGAGTTTGCCATTACCATAGGCAAGGCAACTTACACAGAAAGAGTGGATGGCGGAACCATGATGCTTGAAGCTATCAGTAAGTGTAAGACAGGTGAGACAACTGCAATAGGTAAGTTTCATGGATTTGAGTTGCTTGTAGAAAAGAATTTCCTTGGCATCAATTATATGGTGCTTCGTGGAAAGACAGAGTATAAAGCTGAGCTTTCAACAAGTCCGGTCGGCAGTATGGTGAAACTTGAAAATCTGTTCAATGGACTTCATGAGAATATTGATTTCTTAGAAAAGAAGATTGAACAGTACCAGAATGACCTTGAAGCATCTAAGGCGGAATACGATAAGCCATTTGCATACAGCGAGGAACTGGAGGAAAAGCTTGCAAGACAATGTGAGCTGAATGCCCAGCTTGACCTTGAAAATGCAAAGGCTATGGATGCTGACCTTGGTGGACCTGGCGAGGAAAGAGAAGCTGATGACAGGGTAGAATCTGCAGGAATTGTAGCGGAGAATAGAGGCACTTATACAACCGACAGAGAGGGCAGAATACGATAGGAGAGTGGATTATATGAGCATACGAAAAGTAGTCGCAGGATTACTAATTATAGTAGGGATTGCCATTATGGCAGTCCCTTTTTTCTGGCGGGCAACCGGAGAAAAACAGACAGTACAGCTCATAAGTGAATTTGAGCAGACATTGGAGGATGATTACGATGAAGAAACAGATGTGGAGAAAGAGCAAACCTCCATTAGTAAAGAGGATGAAGCCATTCTTAAAGAAGGCGGTGTTATCGGCATCATTGAGATACCGGGCTTAGATATCAGGTATCCGGTAATGGAAGGAACCACAAGTAAAGTGCTTAATGCAGGGATTGGTCATATTGAAGAAACAGCAGGAATCGGTGAGAGTGGCAACTGTGTATTGTGCGGTCATAATGGCAGCAGATATGGCACATTTTTCACACCACTGAATCAGATTTCCATAGGAGATGATGTGGCAATTATCGACAAAAACGGACAGACTCATATCTATGAAGTAACAGACACAGAGGTGGTAAATCCTTATGACAACAGCATTAAGACACAGGGAGAGGAAAAGGAATTAACTCTTTTTACCTGTTCCCAGAAAGGAACCATGCGTTTTGTAGTCAGGTGCATTTATAAGGAGGCGGTGATGGATGAATAAGAGATACCGATTAAGTGAGATAGAAGAGGCAGTATCAGAAATGGAAGAGCTAATTGACATCGAGGATGATATTGCAGAGATTGATGATGACTTTCAGATAGTCGTAAGCGGCTGGTTTGTATATGTCGAAAGCATGAATCTGACACTCAGACAGGGAATAGCCTGTGTATGGGATGCGGAGGAAGGATTATTTATGCCTGATTTTGATGTGACTATCGTGTATGAGGGGAACATTGAAACACAGGAGTGGCTCTATTACGAGCAGGACGGAATGGTCGTTACACTTGGCAACTGGTTAAATGGCAGATTGTCTTGTGAACAGATAGAACAGCTTTGGTGTG